>Ga0123397_123731_pt1 | contig 27127 bp, 22 predicted proteins | sample T10HLNH4metaT_FD_89925 | JGI IMG/M metagenome (GOLD analysis project Ga0123397, IMG submission 89925) | Methane-oxidizing artificial microbial communities from Washington, USA to study methane cycling - T10-HLNH4 metaT (Metagenome... ... | reverse complement strand
CCGGAGGCTTGGCCGTCGATCGGCATCCATCGCGGCGGAGGCGCCGCTCCCACGGCATCTGCCACGGGCTGCGCATGTCTCTGTGGGAGCGGCGCCCCCGCCGCGATGCTGAGCTTGATCAGGCCGCCGCGTCCCCGCTGCCGATCACTCCGGCGGCGTTTCCAGCAGCACGTCGCGGCCGGTATGGCCGGCGATCAGTTCCAGCAGTTCCTGTTCGTTGTACGGCTTGCCGAGGTAGTGGTTCACCCCGATCTCGCGCGCGTAGGCCTTGTGCTTCTCGGCGGTGCGCGAGGTGATCATGATGACCGGCACGTCGCGGGTGCGTGCATCCGCGCGGACGTTGCGGGTAAGGTCGAAACCGTCCATGCGCGGCATTTCGATGTCGACCAGCATTACGTCCGGCACCGCGTCGATCAGCTTTTCCAGCGCATCGACGCCGTCCTTCGCGGTCACCACGCGGTAGCCCTCGCGCTCCAGCAGGCGGCTGGTGATCTTGCGTACGGTCAGCGAATCGTCGACCACCATCACCAGCGGCGCTTGGTCCTCCGCCGGCACCGGCATCGACGGCGCGTCCGGCAGGTCGGCCCCGGTGTGGCCGTGAGCGGCCAGGTCCTGACGGTTGCGGGCGGCGATGGCCACCGGGTTGATGATGAGGGTCACTTCGCCGTCCGGCAGCACGGTGGCGCCGGAAATGCCCACCAGCTTGGACAGCTGCGGCCCGACCGGCTTCACCACGACTTCCTGGTTGCCGCGCAGCGCATCGACTTCGAGCGCCATGAATTCATGACCGCTGCTGATCAGCAGCACCCAGCTGCCGGCGGCCGGCGCGCTCTGCCGCTCGCCCAGCAGGCGCGGCAGGTACTGATAGCGGTAATGGGTGCCCAGCCATTCCTGACCGCCGGCTTCGCGCAGCGTTTCCGCCCCGCCCGCCTTCAGTTCGCGCGCGTGCTGCACCATGGACGACGGGATCGCGTAGGTCTTGCCGCCGCTGCTCACCAGCACCGACTGGGTGACCGCCAGCGTCATCGGCAGCGACAGCCGGAAGCGGGTGCCCTGGCCGGCTTCGCTTACCGTCTCGATGCGGCCGCCGAGCGCGCTCGTGGCGTTCTTCACCACGTCCATGCCGACGCCGCGGCCGGCCAGTTCCGACACCTGGGCGGCGGTGGTGAAGCCCGGTTCGAAAATGAGGCCGGTCAGCCGCCGCTCATCCACCACCTCGTCCGCCGCCAGCAGGCCGCGTTCGACGCCGCGCGCGCGGATGCGCTCGAAGGCGAGGCCGGCGCCGTCATCGGCCAGTTCGATCTCGACTTCGTTGGTCTGCTGGGTCAGCGTGATGACGATTTCGCCGGTTTCCGACTTGCCGGCCGCCAGCCGCGCCTCGCGCGACTCGATGCCGTGCGCCACCGCGTTGCGCAGCAGGTGCTCGATCGGGCCGGTCATCTTTTCCAGCACTTCGCGGTCCAGCTCGATCTGCGTGTTGCGCAGTTCGAGATTCACCTTCTTGCCCAGTTCCTTCGCGGACTGGCGGGCGACCCGGTACAGCCGGTCTTCCAGCGTCGAGAACGGCACCATGCGCACCGACATCAGCGCCTGCGACAGTTCGCGGTTCAGCCGCGCCTGCGACTGGATGGCGGTGTCCGCCGCGTCCAGATTCCGCACCAGGTTGTACTGCACCGTGGTCACGTCGGACAGGCTTTCGGTCATCAGCCGCGACAGTTCCTGCAGCCGGGTGAAGCGGTCCATCTCCAGCGGATCGAACTGTTCGTGGTGCGCTTCCGCCGCTGCCATGCGCGACTGCATCTGGCTTTCGGCGTGGATCTCGATTTCGCGCAGCTGGCCGCGCAGGCGCTGCACGTTTTCGGTCAGGTCGTTCAGAGAACCGCGCAGCGCGCGCAGTTCGCCCTCGATCCGGGTGCGGGCGATGCTCATTTCGCCCGCCTCGTTCACGAAACGGTCCACCATGTCCGAGCGCACGCGCACCGTGGGCCGTTCGCGCACCGTGCCGGCCTCCTCGTCCGCGCTGGCGGCAGCCGGCGCATCGGCGGTGCCGCCTTCCGCGGGCACCGGAGCGGCGGCTGGTTCGGTGCTTTCGCCGCGCTCCAGTCGGGCGACCAGCTCTTCGCAGCGGTCGTAGGCCATGTCCAGTTCGTCCAGCACCAGCGCGCGGTCGTCCGGGTTGCAGGGCGACTCGATCACGCCTTCCATGCTGTGCACCAGATCGCCGAAGCGCATCACGCCGGCCATGCGGGCGCTGCCCTTGAGCGTATGCAGCTGGCGGCGCAGCGCGTCGGAAGCCGTCAGCTGGCCGGTTTCGTCGCGCCAGGCGCGCAGCTCGTGGCCGATTTCGCCCAGCAGGTCGTGCGCTTCCTCGAGGAAGATGGGCAGCAGCTGCGGATCGATGTCGTCGGCAACCCGGGGCGTATCGTCCAGAGCGGCGAGCCGCGGTGCCGGAGACGGGCGCGGCAGCTCCAGCGCGAGCGTGTCGTCCGGCGTCGGCAGCACGTATTCGTCCGGCAGCGCGACCTTCTCGAACGCCATGTCGTCATCGCCGAGCCGCAGCAGGTCGTCCGTCCCGTCGGCGTCCGACGCCTCGCTGGCGGCGGGCGGACTGTCTGCCGCGGCCTGCAGTTCATCGGATTCCGCGCCGGCGTCCGCATCCGCGGCAGGCTGTTCGCCGGCGGTTTCGGCGCTGCCGAGGTCGGTCAGCCCGATCACGTCGATGTCCGCGGCGGTGTCGGCCTGGGCGAGCGGGGTGTCTGCCGCGTCGTCGGCCTCCCAGGGCAGATCGCTGTCAGTCAGGTCGTCGATGCCGGTGACCGGTCCGGCGGTCAGGGCGTCTGCGCCCCCGGCTTCCGGCTCCGGCTCGGCCGGGGTGTCGGGCTCGGGTTCCGGCTCCGGCAGCAGCTGGCCGTCGGTGTCCAGTCCGCGGCGGAAACCGGCCAGGTCGCTGAGCACCGAACGCGCGCCGGCGTCGGCCGGCTCGGGCGTCGCCGACGCCGGCAGTTCGAACACCGGCAGTTCGACCGGCGCCACCGGCTGCATGAACAGCGCGTCCAGCCGCGCCACCAGATCGGGTACCGGCACCGCCGGCTGGCTGTCGGCCACGGCGGCGACCTGGCTTTCCAGCGTGCCGGCCGCGGTGTTGAGCAGCGCGGATTCGTGGTCGGCCGGCGGCTGGCCGTGACTTTCGCAGCGCTGCAGCGCGTGTTCGAGCGCCTTGGCCAGCTTGCTGATGTCGTGCTGCCCGACGGTGAGCGAAATGCCGCCCAGCGTGTGTGCGGCGATCAGGCTGTCCTGGTTGAGCAGCAGTGAAGGATTGACGTGCAGTCGCGCCAGTTCGCGGCGCAGCGTGGCCAGGTGGCCGCGCGCTTCCGCGACGAAAAGATCGAACAGCGTGCGGTCGGCACCGGCGTCCAGCGCCAGGTCTTCGGCGTCGATGTCGGCGGTGATGTCCACCGCCTCGATCGTTTCCGCGGGTAGCCCGGTGAGGTCCAGTCCTCCGGCGTCGGCGGGCGGCGTCAGTTCGAGATCGAAATCGATGTCGAGCGCCACCGGCTCGGCCGCGGCGGGCGGCTCCTGCGCGAACAGGAGGTCCGGCACGATCGTGGTTTCGGCCAGCGACGCATCGGTCGACGGCGCCGGTTCGAAATCGAGATCGATGTCGAGTGCCACCGGCTCGGGCGTGGCGGGCGGTTCCTGCGCGAACAGGAGGTCCGGCACGATCGTGGTTTCAGCCAGCGACGCGTCGTGGAGCAGGTCGTCGAGGGCGTCCGGCCGCGCCGGGGCGCTGCTGACTGGCGTGGGCGCCGTCACCGCGGCTTCGAGCGCCTCTTCCTCATCCAGATTGAAATCCAGGCCGCCGTCCAGCTCGAGATCGAGCGCATCGGCGGCGGGCGGCGGGGTGGCTGCTTCGGGCTCGCCCTGCAGTGCGGCACAGGCCGGCGCCAGCCAGTCGTGCGGCGGGGTCTGCGTGTTGCCGTCGGTCAGCATGTCCACCCAGCCGGCGAACAGGCCACGCGCACGGTCGATCAGGTCGAACAGTTCCGGCGTGCCGTCGCGTTCGCTGGCCAGCCAGCGGTTCATCACCTGTTCCACCGCATAGGCGGCTTCGCCCAGGTCGCGCAGGCCGACCATGCGGCCGCTGCCCTTGAGCGTATGGAAGCCGCGCCGCAGCGTGGTGAGCAGGTCCTGGCTGTGCGGCGCCTGGCGGGCGGACACGGTGCCGGCGGCGATGGTGTCCAGCACCTCGCGCGCCTCCTCGATGAAGATTTCCAGCAGTTCGGCGTCGAACTCTTCCTGGCTGGCTTCGGCCAGACGTACGGTGTCGGCCGAGGGCGCCAGCGAATCCGCCGGCGGTTCGGCCAGCGCCTGCACCGCGTCGGCGACCGGCGTGTCGCCAGCCTTGAGTGCGGCCAGCGCTTCCGCCACCCGCTTTTCGAGCTTTTCGTCGGCCAGCAGCTTGGCGTCCTGGCGCATGGTTTCCAGCGCCTGCCGCAGTTCGTCGCGGGTGCTGTCGTCGGCGCCGCCATGCGCCAGCCTATCCAGCAGCTGGGTGGCTTCGGTACGCCGCGCGGCCAGTTCGTCCTCGACGCTGACGCCGTCAGCGTCGGCGCCGGCCGGTGTTTCTTCGGCCTGCGCGCTGCCACGCGGATTCAGGATGGCTTCCAGATCGGCCGGCCCGTACTGCAGCTTGTCGACAAAGAAGCCGAGGCCGGACAGCTGGTGTGCCAGCGTTTCGAATTCGCCTTCGGCGGCGACATGGCCGGGCTGCGCCATGCGTGCGATCTGCTGCGCGCTGCGGCGGACCAGCGCGACCGCGCTGTCCTGACCCAGCATGTTCAGCGCGCCTTCGACCTGCTTGAGCGGCGCCGACAGGCCGGCCAGTTCCGGCGCCCGGGCCGGGTTGCGGAAATAGGCGTCGAGCTGCTGTTCGACTTCGCCCAGGCTGGCCAGGATTTCGCGCGCGACCTGGCCCATGAACAGGCGCTCCTGCGCCTTGCGCGACATTTCGTCGAACAGCGGGATCTGCATTGCCGGCAGGTCCTCGCCGCGGCGGGCGCGGGCGAGGCGGTCGATCAGCGTATCCACCTGCGCCGGCAGGTCTTCGGCCTGGGCGCGGCTGAACTGTTCGATCAGCGCGTCCATCACCAGCAGCGCGGTGGCGACTTCCATCGCCAGACTTTCCTGGTGCTGCAGCGGGTCGCGGCGCAGCCACTGGCCGAGGTCGAGCAGGGCGGCGGCGAGCCGGGCCAGATCGGGCTGACCCACCCGGGTGCTGGCGGCCACCATGGCTTCGCACTGTTCATGGAACTGCGGCAGCGCGACCGCGGCACCGGCCGAGAAGCGGGTCCATGCGTCCTTGGCCTGACCGAGCGCTTCGCGCAGCGCGGCGATGGCCGGACGCAGTGCGGCGATGTCGTCACGCGCGTCGTGTTCGCTCGCCACCAGCGCGTCCAGCGCATAGGTGTCGCGCACCGCGCGCAGCGCCGGGGTGCTCTGGCTGGCGGACGCGATGAAGTACAGCGAGTCGCGCATCAGCCGTTCGGCCACGCCGCGCGACCCTTCGAGCAGCCGGCGCATCTGCACGTCGACACGCGCGCACAGGCGCTTCACGAAGAAATCGCTCTGGATGGCGCCCTGCGCCATGCCTTCGAACAGCGCGCCGATCACCCACCAGAAGGCGCGGGTGGCCGGGGCGGTCTGAGTCTGTTCGATCGCGCCGACCGCCTGCCGCATCTGCACCAGACCTTCGCGGTCGTCGCGCAGGAAGCGCAGCAGACCGCGTTCGAACTGGCTGCGCGCGGCGCGCAGCGCGCGCGAGCGGTCCAGCGGCGACAGCGCGGCCGCGGCGGCGTTGCCGCCAGGCGGGCGGCGGGTGAGGTCGGGGAAGAAAAGTTCCGACGGCGCGACCACGCTTTCGCCGCGCGCCGCCATGAGGTCGCGGTACAGCGGCATCAGCCGCATCGGCTGGTCGGCGCCGCCCGCCACCAGTTCGTCCAGATGGCTGCGCACCGCTGAAATCGCCCGCTGCGCGACTGGCCCGGCCGGGTTGTCGGTGTCGCTGAGCTTGCCGGCGTGCCAGTCGGCGAACAGCTGTTCCAGCGCGTCGCAGAAGTGGGTCAGGCCGTCCAGGCCGACGATGGCGAGTGCGCCGCGCGCCTGGTGCAGATGGGTCTGCGCGAACTTCAGCGCCTCGGCGCCGGCGGCGTGCCGCCCGTCGCCCAGCGCTTCCGCCGCACGCACCAGGGCGAGATCGATTTCGCCGCGGACCCAGATCAGCGGGCCCAGATCCTGTTCGCTGGAAGAGGTGCTCATACCTTGAAGCCCGCGACCGAGCCCTTGAGTTCAGCGGCGAGGTCCGCCAGCTGGCCGATGGATACCGCGGTCTGCTTGGTGCCGACCGTGGTCTGTTCGGTGATGCGCAGAATGCCCTGCATGCCCTGCGCCACCCGGGTCGCCTGTTCGGCCTGCACCTGGGCGGAGGCGGAAATGCGCTCGATCAGCTGTGCCAGTTCGGACGACACGGTGGAAATCTCGTCCAGCGCCTGACCGGCCGCGTCGGACAGGCGCGCGCCCTCGACCACGCCGCGGGTGGAGTTTTCCATCGCCGCCACCGCGTCCTGGGTGTCGGTCTGGATGGTGCGGACGATGGCCGCGATCTGCTTGGTCGCTTCGGCCGACCGTTCGGCCAGCCGCTGCACTTCTTCCGCCACCACGGTGAAGCCGCGGCCGGCTTCGCCGGCGCTGGCGGCCTGGATGGCGGCGTTCAGCGCCAGCACGTTGGTCTGTTCGGTAATGTCGGAAATCAGCTCCACGATTTCGCCGATCTCCTGCGACGATTCGCCGAGACGCTTGATGCGCTTCGACGTTTCCTGGATCTGTTCGCGGATGTCGTTCATGCCGCGGATCGAGTTCGACATCGCGATCGAACCGTTCTGCGCCGCCGACAGCGACTGGCGCGCTACCTGGGCGGAGCGGGTCGCTTCCTGCGACACGGTGTTCATCGACTGCGCCATCGCCAGCACCGACTGGCCGGACTCGGTCACTTCGCGCGACTGCTTTTCCGCCGCGGTCAGCAGCTGGGTGGAAATGCGCTGCGCGGTCTCCGACGCCTCGGTCACGCGGCTGGCGGCGTCGTTGATCCGCTTCACCAGCACCGACAGTTCCTCGATCGTGTAATTGACCGAGTCGGCGATGGCGCCGGTGATGTCTTCCGACACCGTCGCGCGCACGGTCAGGTCGCCGTCGGCCAGATCGCCCATTTCGTTCATCAGCCGCAGGATGGCCTGCTGGGTGAGGTCCTTCTCGCGCTTCGCCTCTTCGCGCGAACCTTCGGCCTGCAGGCGCTGCTGGTTCTGGTCCTCGTTGTAGGCGCGCACCATCATGAACACGCAGGCCAACGCCAGCAGCACGCACAGTGCGCCGGCGCCGGCCAGCGCCAGACGGCCTTCGCGCTCGCCGACGTAGCCGGCGCCGAGCTGGTCGGTCAGCGTGGCCAGCGCGGCGGCGTCGCTCACCACTGCCAGACCGGCCTTGCGCGCGGCGGACACCTCGTCCGGCTTGGCCAGCTGCTCGGCCAGCGCAGCCAGCGGTGCGTCCAGCGCGGCGCGCGCGGCGGCGTAGCGGCTGCGCGCCTCGCCTTCTATGCCCGCTTCGACCTGGGTGGCGGCGTCGCGCAGCGCCGGCAGCACGCGGGCGAGGGCGGTGGTCACGGCCGGATCGGCGCTGCCGCTGCCGGTCAGCGCGTGCACGCCGGCCTGCACTTCGGCCAGCAGTGCGGCAAAGCTGCGGAAGGCGGTGGCGTCCTTGCCGCTGCCCTGGGCGGCGGCGGCTGCCAGCGGCGCCGCCTGCTGGTTCAGCGCGCGGGCCAGTTCGCCGGCGGCGCGCAGCGCCTTGTCCTGCGCCAGCAGTGCCGACACGTTCTTGTCGAAGGCGCCCCAGGCGGTGTCCAGCTGCTGCAGCGTCGGCTGCACCGGGCCGGAGCTGGCCGGCACCTCGACGCCGTCGATCTCGCCACCCTGGGTGACCCGGTCGAGCAGCCGGAAGAAGCCGTCACGGCTGGCGGCCAGTTCGCCGAAGGCCGCCTGTTCGCCGGCCATCGCCTGCTGGGCCGACTTCGCCATGCTCTGGCTCAGCGTGCGCATCTGGCCAGCGGCCGAAATGTAGCTGGCGTTGTAGCGGGTGATGCGCAGATCCTGCCAGACCAGGAAGGCGGCGATCACGATGAAGAACAGGAACAGCGTGCCCAGCACGCGCACCTGCTGTTCAAGCGGCAGGTGACCGATCAGCGGCAGCCTGCCGCGCAGGAAGCCGAGGCTGCTGCGCGGGACAGCGGAGGCGCCGTCGGCGCTGCGGGCGGATTTCAGTCCTGGGATGTTCAGTGCCATCGTGGCCTTTCCTGGGGGCTGTTCGGTTCGTGTGAGGTGTTCGATCCCGGCCCGGGGGTGTCTCAGGCCGCGACGTCGAGAAAACGTTCGTCGGTGTACAGCCGGCGCGGATCGAAGCGGCGCCACAGCCGGCCCTGGGTGTCGGTGAATTGCCCGGCGACCCAGGGACGCGGATCCGGCTCGGCGTTCTCCGCCGGCTCGAAGTCCTCGCGGGCGCGCAGGCCGAGCACGCGTGACACCAGCAGCGCGCTGTTGCAGCCGAACTTGGCGTGCGGCAGCAGCAGCCGTGCGTCACCGGTCAGCACCGTGGGGTTGCCGCCCTGGAAGGCGGCGAGATCACTGACCGCGTACAGCACGCCGCGCACGTTGGCGACGCCGCGCAGCCAGCCGGTGGCCAGCGGCACCGGGGTCAGCGTGGGTACCGGCAGGATTTCGCCGGATTCGGCCAGATCGATCAGCCACAGCTCGCCGCCGGACTGCAGCCCGAGCAGTGCGCGGGTGCTGGTGCCGCCTGTCGTGTCCGACAGCTTGCGGGCGAGTTCTTCCTGGAATTCGCGCAGCGAGAGCTTAGCCATCGTTGCCTGCCGCGCCGAGCTGGGTGATGCGGCCGAGCAGTTCTTCCAGGTTGACCGGCTTCACCATGTAGTCGAGCGCGCCCTGGCGCATGCCCCAGATGCGGTCGGTCGGCAGGTCCTTGCTGGTGCACATGATCACCGGGATGTCGCGCGTGCTGTCGTCGCGGGTGATGGTGCGGGTCGCCTGGTAGCCGTTGATGCCGGGCATCACCACGTCCATCAGGATGAGATCCGGCTTTTCGGCCTTGGCCTTCGCGATCGCCTGTTCGCCGTTTTCGGCGATGATGACCTCGAAACCCTTGCGGGTCAGGAAATCGTTCAGAACATGGCGTTCGGTGGGCGAATCGTCCACCACCATGATGCGCTTGATCGCCATCGTCGGCTCCGCGTTCGAGTGGATACGGGTGGGGGCGTCAGTCAGCGCCGCTGCGGGCGTGACGCGACACCGCCTGCAGCAGGCTGTCCTTCGTGAACGGTTTGGTCAGATACTCGTCCGACCCGACCATGCGGCCGCGCGCGCGGTCGAACAGGCCGTCGCGCGACGACAGCATCACGACCGGGGTAGCGGCAAAACGGGGGTTCTTCTTGATGAGTGCGCAGGTCTGATAGCCGTCGAGCCGCGGCATCATGATGTCGCAGAAGATGACCTGCGGATGATGGTCGCTGATCTTGGCCAGCGCATCGAAGCCGTCCTCGGCCAGCACCACCTGATAGCCGGCCTGGACCAGAAAGATTTCGGCACTGCGGCGTATGGTGTTGCTGTCGTCGATCACCATCACCTTGACGCCGGCGCTGCTACCCGAATCAGCCAAGATGCTCTCCCCTTGTGCACACGACGCGGGCCTGCGCGATGGCGATCTGCGCGGGCCCGCGGTTTGTTCCCGTCCGGCTGCTCATCCGGCGGCGTGTCGAGCCGGCGCGCCGGCTCATCCAGGCCTTGCCTGCGTGTCCGTCAGATCTGGACCATTTCGAAATCGTCCTTGCGTGCTGCGCACTCGGGACAGGTCCAGTTGGGCGGAACGTCCTCCCAGCGGGTGCCGGGGGCGATGCCCTCTTCCGGAAGGCCTGCGGCTTCGTCGTAGATGAAGCCGCAGATGAGACACATGTAAGTCTGGAATTCGGCCGTGACAGAGGAACTCATGGCGGGCTGCTTTGTTAGAATCCAATCGATATTACCGTAATTAACCCTTTGTAACGACAATCCGGGCGCGCGCTTTATGGTCAATGCTGATGTGCGGGCGCTTCCTCCGCTTGTCATGTGCTTTTCCGCGACCGACCCCACTGGCGGGGCCGGCATGCAGGCGGATCTGATGACGCTGTCGGCGCTGGGCTGCCACGCGCTGACCGTGGTTACCGCGGTCACGGTGCAGGACAGTGCCGGGGTCGAGGAAGTGGTGCCCATGGACGACGACCTGCTGGTCGATCAGGCGCGGGTGCTGCTGGCCGACATGCCGGTGGCGGCATTCAAGATCGGCGTGATGGGCAGCATTGAGAACATCGCTGCCATCGCCGAAATCATTTCCGACTATCCGGACGTGCCGGTGGTGCTCGACCCGGTGCTGTCCTCGGGCCGCGGCGACGAACTGGCGGACGAGGACATGGTGATCGCGCTGCAGGAACTGCTGCTGCCGCTCACCACCGTGCTCACGCCCAACAGTCTGGAAGCCCGTCGCCTTGCCCAGGCGGACGACGACGATGACGACGGCGGCGATTTCGCCGACGAGGACGACCTGGACGATGACGACGAATCGGCGCAAGACGACCACCGCGGCGTCGCCACGCCCTCGCTCGACCAGTGCGCCCGCCAGCTCATCGCCGCCGGTTGCGGCCATGTGCTGCTGACCGGCACCCACGAATCCACCGCCCGCGTCGCCAATGTGCTGTACGGCCCGAGTGGCGTCATCCGTCGCGATGAATGGGACCGTCTGCCGGGCAGCTATCACGGCTCCGGCTGCACGCTGGCGTCGGCAGTGGCCGCCTGGCTGGCGCACGGCCTGGATATCGGCGAGGCGGTGCATGCCGCGCAGGAATACACCTGGCGCACGCTGGAGGCTGGCTTCCGGCCCGGCATGGGCCAGCATCTGCCGGACCGCTTCTTCTTCCTGCGCGAACGGCACGCGGCCGCCGCCGGCGGCGCAGCCGACGAGGGTGACGGCGATGACGCGTAAGCCGCTGCGCGGCCTGTACGCGGTCACCCCGGAAGCGTTGAGCGGCGGCGCGCTCTACCGCGCGGCCGAAGCGGCCTGCGGCGGCGGCGCGGTCGTGCTGCAGTACCGCAACAAATCCACCGATGCCGCACAGCGGCGCACCGACGCCGACGCGCTGCGCGCCATCACCACGGTGTGCGGCACGCTGTTCGTGATCAACGACGACATCGAACTGGCGCGCGCCTGCGGCGCTGACGGCGTGCACATCGGCCGCGACGACGGCGACCCGGCGCGGGCCCGGGCCCGGCTGGGCAAGGACGCATTGCTCGGCGTGTCCTGCTACGACGACCCGGCGCTGGCCCGCGCGGCGGCCGCGGCCGGTGCCGACTACATCGCCTTCGGTTCGATGTACGCGTCCGGCACCAAGCCGCAGGCGCCGCCGGCCGCCATCACCCGCTTCGCCGAAGTGGCTGACCTCGGCCTGCCGCGCTGCGCCATCGGCGGCATCACGCTGGCGCGTGCGCCGGAACTGATCGCCGCCGGCGCCGATCTGCTGGCGGTGGTGTCCGACCTGTTCGACGCCGACGACATCGCGGCCCGGGCCCGCGCCTACGCCCGGCTCTTCTGACCGCCTTTCCGCACGATTCCCGAAGGATTCCCCATGAGCACCCGCAACGAACAGCTTTTCGAACGTGCCCAGCGCAGCATTCCCGGCGGCGTCAATTCGCCGGTGCGCGCCTTCCGCTCGGTCGGCGGCACGCCGCGCTTCTTCACCCGCGGCCAGGGCAGCCGGCTGTGGGATGCCGACGGCGCCGAGTACATCGACTATGTCGGCTCCTGGGGCCCGGCCATCGTCGGCCACGCGCATCCTGAGGTGATCCGCGCGGTGCAGGAGGCGGCGGTCGGTGGCCTGTCGTTCGGCGCGCCGACCGAGGCGGAAATCCTGATGGCGGAAACGCTGTGCGCCCGCGTGCCGTCGATCGAGCAGGTGCGCCTGGTCAGCTCCGGCACCGAAGCGACGATGAGCGCCATCCGGCTGGCGCGCGGCTTCACCGGCCGCGACGCCATCGTGAAATTCGAAGGCTGCTATCACGGCCACGCCGACAGCCTGCTGGTGAAAGCGGGCTCCGGCGCGCTCACCTTCGGTAACCCGAGTTCGGGCGGCGTGCCGGACGATTTCGCCAAGCACACGCTGGTGCTCGACTACAACGACGTGCAGCAGCTCGAAGACTGCTTCCGCAACCACGGCGACCGCATCGCCTGCGTCATCGTCGAGCCGGTGGTCGGCAACATGAACCTCATCGTGCCCAGCCGCGAGTTCATCGACGCCATGCGTGCGCTGTGCACCAAGCACGGCGCGGTGCTCATTTTCGACGAAGTGATGACCGGCTTCCGCGTTGGCCCGGTCGGCGCCCAGGGCCTGTTCGGCATCACGCCCGACCTGACCACGCTGGGCAAGGTGATCGGCGGCGGCATGCCGGTTGGCGCCTTCGGCGGCCGGCGCGACATCATGTCGGCCATCGCGCCGCTGGGCGCGGTCTATCAGGCGGGCACGCTGTCCGGCAACCCGGTCGCGGTGGCCGCCGGCCTGAAAACGCTGGAACTGATCAACGCCCCCGGCTTCCACGACCGCCTCGCCGCCCGCACGAAGCAGTTCTGCGACGGTCTGGTCGCCGCTGCGAAAGAGGCCGGCGTCACCTTCTCCGCCCAGTCGGTCGGCGGCATGTTCGGCCTCTACTTCCGAGACGGCTGCCCGGCCAGCTACGCCGAAGTGATGCAGTCCGACCGCGAACGCTTCAACCGCTTCTTCCACGCCATGCTGGACGCCGGCGTCTACCTCGCGCCCTCCGCCTTCGAAGCCGGCTTCGTGTCGGGCGCGCACAGCGAGGATGACGTGGCGCAGACCGTGGCAAAGGCGCGGTCTGCGTTTGCGCGCGTTTGCGCCTGAGTGTTGAGCGCAAGGGGTAGAACCCCTTGCGCTCAACGATCTCCGCGCAGTTCCTGAAGGTTCAACAATGCGTCCTGGGTTTTCATCAGGGCATCGAAGGACGCCCGCTTACCGGCGAGCGAGAAATCCGAGACGAATTCGCTGAATTCGGCCTTCCCCTGACCCGTGACCCGCGTTTCTGCGATTCCCTTGCCGGAACGGTCCGTGATCTGGCAGGTAAGCTCTACCGAGAAGTCGGTCGGGGGCCAGGTGACGATGCTGGAGGACTGTGAAGTGGTGCGGATTTCTGGCTTGATGATCAGTACGACTTCGTATTTGTCGAGCGTCTCCTGGTCATTGGTTGACTTGAGCAGGGTGACGTCGCTGAAGACGTTGCTCAGCACGCGGTAGAAGCCGCCTTCGATGTCGCGATAGGGGTAGTACTTGATCGAATCACCGCCGCCGCCGGGCGTGACGACAGGTGCATCACGTTGCGCCAAGGTCATGTAATAACCGACGCGTTTGTTGATCTTTCTGTCGTCGGACACCGCGGAAATCTTGTCGGCATCGGGCGTGATCACGATGGGGTGACTGCAGGCTCCGAGAACGAGCACCAACAGCAGGGCGGTCAGCAGGCGAGTGTGGCCCATGAGGGTTCCTTGAACTGGGAAGTGACGAGGTACGAGGATTACTGGAGAGCGTTCAGGAAGGCGCTGTCCGCATAAAGCGTTGCGAGCAGCTTCTGCACCAGGCGCGGGTACTCATTCACTGCCTGGGGAATCGCGATGGCGCCCGCGAATGCGGACTCCCACTGATGATGTGCGGATTTGACCTGGTCATAACGGACGTCGTTGCCTTTCATCACGACGAATCGCGCTTCGATGTCGCCAAATGCCACACTGAAGCCCGAGACATCGATGTCGTTCCGCAGCACCGTTCCCGTGATCTCGATCTCGCTGTCCGGCGAAAGACGGCCTGCCAGTTTCAGTTCGGTCCGGATCGCCTCAGCGAGGTAACTGCCGAAAGAGTTCTCATACGGCGATATGAGCGGAGAGGCCCGCAGGCTGATTGGATAGGGCGCGGCCTTGGTCACCGGTGCGTCCACGCGACCCACCTTGACCGAGAACGGCGTGGCCTTGAGACGCTGAACGTTTTCTATCGATCCCGTGTAGTGGGGGGCCGGCAGGTTGCTGCAACCTGCGCCAAGCAGACCCAGCGCAGAGACCGAGAGCCAAATACGGATTGAATTCATCATGTCGAAACTGTCATCTATTTGTTGTGACGGTGGTACGCATCTGCAAACCACATTCATTTCAAGTATGACATGAGTGTCCGGCTTCAACGGGTGGATAAGACCTGTGAATATTCGTGAACTGCGAGGACATCCTGGTCTGGCGCTCAGGGACTCAAAGTGAGCGGCAGGGGAGGCCCAGCGAGGGCGTTGGCCCGGACACCGTGGCCCGTCACGCCTTGACCTCGATGTTGGCGCGTTGCGCATCGGACTGGGCAATAGAGTGGAATACAGCTCGTGACGGCCGCCTGCCATCAGATTCCTTTTTGCAATCGGAAACCGTCGGCAGCGATGGAGGTACTCTTGCGAGAGCGTCGTTCCACAGCATCTCCACCGAGATAGCTACCACCCGCACGGCGTCGCGGATACATAAGGCGTGGCGGTCCGGCGATCTTTCTCTCAGCGCAGACATCCGCGCGCACTGCACCCGTTCGCCGGCTGCGCCAAAAGGTGACAGGCGGCGCCTGCCTGCATACGGTAAGAGACGCGCATAGATCGTCGTTGCGCCCCACGTGCGTCATCATGATCGCCCACACGCAGAAACCCTCTACATGATCCCCAACGTCCTCACCATCGCCGGCACCGACCCCACCGGCGGTGCCGGCCTGCAGGCCGACCTCAAGACTTTTTCCGCGCTCGGCGCCTACGGCATGGGCGCGATCACCGCGGTGGTGGCGCAGAACACCCGCGGTGTGCGCAGCTTCGTGGTGCTGGAGCCGGATTTTGTCGGTGCGCAGATCGACGCGGTGTTCGACGATGTGCGGGTCGATGCGGTGAAGGTGGGCATGATCGCCAACGCGGCGATCGCCCGTGTGGTGGCGGACCGGCTGCGCCGGCATGCGCGCTGTCCGGTGGTGGTTGATCCGGTCATGGTGGCCAAGAGCGGCGACCATCTGCTGCTGCCGGACGCAGTGGCCGCTCTGCGCGAAGAACTGCTGCCGTTGGCGGCGCTGATCACGCCCAATCTGCCGGAAGCGGCGGTGCTGCTCGATTGCCCGCCGCCGCAGTCGCTGGACGACATGCACGCCATGCTGGCCGCGCTGAGCGCACTCGGGCCGCAGTGGGTGCTGCTCAAGGGTGGTCATCTGCGTGCGCCGCACAGCACCGATCTGCTGGGTGGCCCGGACGGCGTGCTCGAACTGCCGGCGCAGCGCCTCGCCACCACCCGCGATCACGGCACCGGATGCACGCTGGCCGCGGCCGTCGCGGCGCTGCTGCCGACCACCGATACGGTGAGCGCGGTACGCCGCGCGAAGGACTATCTCAACGCGTCGCTGGCGGCGGCGGATCAGCTGGACGTGGGCGGCGGCCGCGGGCCGGTGCATCACTTTCACGCGATGTGGCGCGGATCCGGCGAAGGCTGAGCGCCGCCGCTTCCTGATCGCGACGCCAGCGGGTCACGGCGCCCACACCAGGCGTTCGACGTGTTCACCGGCGGTGTGCCTGCGCATGCCTCGCTCCATTCCGGAGCACGCCTGTAGCCGGCTCACCGCCTCAGGCCGAGGCCTGCAGCGGACTACAGCGTCCCGCGCGGCTTGCGCCCGGATTTCACCGCCAGCGCGTCATACACCGGGTTGGGCAGCAGTCGCATGATCTTGGCGACCACGCCCATCTGCCACGGAATGACCGCGTAGCTGCGCCGGCTGTCGAAGAAGCGGGCAAAGCGCGCCGCCGCGTCGTCGGCATCCAGCATGAAGGGCATGGGGTAGGGGTTCTTCTCGGTCATCGGCGTGTCGATGTAGCCCGGGCACAGCGTCTTCACCTGCACGCCGCTGCCGCGCAGTTCGACCCGCAGGCTTTCGAGATAGCTGATGGCGGCGGACTTGGACGCGCTGTAGGCGCCGGCGCCCGGCAGGCCGCGGATGCCGGCGACCGAGGCGACGCCGACCAGCGTGCCCGCGCCGCGTGCCTGCATCGGCTTCACGAAAGGCGCGAAGGTGCGCACCAGCCCCAGCACGTTGATGTCGAACACCGCCTCGAAGGCGGGCAGGTCGTCCTGTTCGCCGGTCAGCGTGCCGACCGACACGCCGGCGTTGGCGATCACCAGATCAGGCAGGCCGGCGTCCGCGATGAAGGTTTCGGCCGCAGCGCGCAGCGCGTCGGCGTCGCGCACGTCGGCCACATAGCTGAAATGCCGGCCGGGCAGGCGGGCGCGCACCGTGTCGAGCAGCGCGCCGCGGCGGGCCACCAGCCCCAGCGTCGCGCCCTGCGCCGCGTAATGGCGGGCCAGTGCCTCGCCGATGCCGGTCGATGCGCCGGTCAAAAAAACAACGGGCGCCGCGCGGGCACCCGTCGTGGTCAGCGAAGCGGCCGGATTCACTTCTTGCCGGCAGCGGCGCGTTCGGCGCGTGCGCGCTCGATCAGCGCGTCCAGATTGACCAGCATGGCTTCGTAGCTGTTGCCGAGTGCGATGTACTTGCCATCGACCACCAGCGCCGGCACGCCGGTCAGCTGATAGGCGGCACTCATCTGCTGCGCGCGCTGCACCTTGCCGGACACCGCGAAGGACTTGGCGGTCTCTTCGAACTTCTTGGCGTCGATGCCGTTCTTGCCCATCCAGGTCGAAATCGCGCCGATGTCATTGAAAGGCTGGCGGTCGACGTGGATGGCATCGAACACCTTGCCGTGCAGGCGGTCGAGCTCGCCCAGGGTTTCCAGCGTGTAGTAGGTCTGCGCGCCCGGCACCCAGGACTGGCGGAAGATGGCCGGCACCCGCTTGAAGGTGACGTCGGACGGCATCTTGGACAGCCACTTCTTCAGCGTCGGCTCCAGATCGAAGCAGTGCGGGCAGCCATACCAGAAGAACTCGATCACCTCGACCTTGTTGCCCGGTTCGGTCGACTGCGCCGGCCTGATTTCGCGGAAGTCCTTGTCGGTCAGCGGCGCGGCGCCGACACCCATGGACATGAAGCCGGCGAGGGCCAGCGCTGCGAGCGTCTTGAATCCGAATTTCATGTGTTCTCCTGTTATTCCGTAGCGATCCGGTGTCATCGGACAACCGATGCCTCGATTCCGTTCTGAGCCAGTTCAGCGCGGGTGCGCTGCATCTCCTCCGCGCTGGCGAAGGGGCCGAGCCGCACGCGGTAGAGCGTGCCCTTGCCGGCCACCGTGCCCTTCTGCACGCTGGATTCCAGACCGATCAACGCAAGACGCGCCCGCAGGTTGTCCGCTTCTTCTTCCGAAGAGAACGCGCCGGCCTGCAGGATGAGCTTGGCCACCGGGGCGTCCGCGGCCGGTGCAGCCGGTGCAGCCGGTGCAGGTGCCGGCGCCGCCTCTGCGGCGGGCGCGGCCGGCTTGTCGTTGCCCGGGGCCTGCGCATTGCCCGGCAGCAGGTCGTAGAAGTCGAAGCGCTTGGTTTCGGCCGGTGCCGGCACGGCGGCCTTGTCGCCCGGCTTGCCCGGCAGTGCCGCCGGCTGCGACGGGGCCAGGCCGGGGGCCGGCGCGTTCTCGCGCACCTGCAGCGGCAGCGAGGAGCCGTGGATGTACCACATCACGCCGGCACTCAGCACCACGCCCAGCACCAGGCCGATGAAGATGCCGACCACGGTGCCGCCGCGGCTCTTGCGGGGCGGGGCCTTCTTCTGCGGGGCTTTGGCCATTTACATGGTTTCCGGGGCGGACACGCCGAGCAGGGCGAGGCCGTTGGCGATGACCTGCCGAGTGGCCGCCGCCAGCGCAAGGCGGGCTTCGCGCACGGCCAGATCGTCCACCAGCATGCGCGAGGCGTTGTAGAAGGCGTGGAAGTCGGACGCCACGTCACGCAGGTAAAAGGCCACCGAGTGCGGTGCGCGGTCGGCCACTGCCGCGGTGATCACGTCCGGGAATTCGGCCAGGCGCTGGGCCAGCAGCAGTTCCTTCTCGCCGGACAGGCTGTCAACCGGCACACCCTGCAGCAGCGACAGGTCCAGCGCGTGATTGGCCACCGCTTCACGCAGCACCGAGCAGATACGCGCGTGCGCGTACTGGATGTAATAGACCGGGTTGTCGTTCGATTCCGACTTGGCCAGATCGAGGTCGAAATCCAGATGCTGGTCGCTCTTGCGCAGCACGTAGAAGAAGCGCGCGGCGTCGTTGCCCACTTCGGCGCGCAGGTCGCGCAGCGTGACGAAGTCGCCCGAACGCTTGCCCATGGCCGCTTTCTCGCCGCCGCGGTAGAGCACCGCGAACTGCACCAGCGCGATTTCCAGCCTGTCCGGGTTCTCGCCGAGCGCGGTCAGCGCGCCCTTCACCCGCGGAATGTAGCCGTGGTGGTCGGCGCCCCACACGTCGATCACCAGATCGAAGCCGCGCGCGAACTTCTCGGCGTGGTAGGCGATGTCGGACGCGAAATAGGTGTAGATGCCGTTGTCGCGGCGGACCACACGGTCCTTCTCGTCACCGAAATGGGTGGAGCGGAACCACAGCGCGCCGTCCTGTTCGTAGATGTGGCCGGCGTCCTGCAGGCGCTTCACCGCGCGGTCGACCGCACCGTTGGTGTGTAGCGACTGTTCCGAATACCACACGTCGTAATGCACGCGGAATTCGCCCAGGTCGTTGCGCTGGTCGGCCAGCATGGCATCCAGCGCGAAGCGGTGCACCGTCCACCAGTCGTCGCCGAGCGCCTTCTTGGCGGCAGCGATCAGCGCGTCGAGCTGGGCGTCGGCGGTGTCGCCGGGCACCGAGGCGTCCGGCAGGTCGGCGGTCGGGCGGTTCAGGCGTGGGCCCTGCTGCACGAACAGTTCGGCGCCGATGTCGCGCACGTAATCGCCGCGGTAACCGTCGGCCGGGAATCTGATCGCGCTGCCCTGGGTTTCCATGTAGCGCAGCCACACCGACACCGCCAGGATGTCCATCTGGCGGCCGGCGTCGTTCACGTAGAACTCGCGGGTGACCGCGTAGCCGGCGGCTTCCAGCAGGTTGGACAGCGCCGAACCGTAGGCCGCACCGCGGCCGTGGCCGACGTGCAGCGGGCCGGTCGGGTTGGCCGACACGAATTCGATCTGCACCTTCTTGCCCGCGCCGCTGTCGGAGCGCCCGTAGCGTTCGCGTTCGGTGAGGATGCGGCCGACGATGGCCTGCTTCACCGACGCGCTGAAGAAGAAGTTGATGAAGCCGGCGCCCGCCACTTCGGCGCGCTCGATCAGCGTCGACGGCGGCAGTTCGCGCACGATGCGCTCGGCGATCACGCGCGGGTTCTGCTTCAGCGCCTTCGCGAGCTGCAGGGCCACATTGCAGGCGAGGTCGCCGTGGGCGGCCTGCTTCGGGCGGTCGAGGATGATGTCGGGCGCGGCGAGATCCGGTGCCACGCTGGCGAGCGAGGCATGCAGCAGACGGGTCAGTTCCAGGCGCAGTTCGGGGGTCATGGATGAAACAGGGGCGCAGGGCGCGGATGCATTCGGAAGCGGCGAAGTATAACGCGAGCCCGTGGCCGCCTTCCCGGCGCGGCTTCCGGGCCGGCGGCCCTTCTTGTACAGTGCGCGCTCCCCGCGCGCCCGCCGAATTTGGAAACATGACGTTTCACGCCGCCCGTCCGACCCCGATCACTGCCCTGACGAGGGGCTGAGCCGATGCGCTGGTTGCGACTGCTCAAGATCGTGACGGTCAGCCTGCGTTATGGGCTGGACCAGATGCTGATCGATGCCGGCAGCAGGCTGCGCTTCGCCGGCCTGCTGCGTGTCACCCGGCTCGGCCGCCGCTTCGACGCGCCGCGCGCGGTGCGGCTGCGGCAGGCGCTGGAGGCGCTCGGCCCCATCTTCGTGAAGTTCGGACAGATGCTGTCCACCCGGCGCGATCTGCTGCCGCCGGATCTGGCCGACGAACTGGCCAAGCTGCAGGACCGCGTGCCGCCCTTCCCGTCGGAACAGGCGATTGCCCGGCTGGAGGCCTTCTATGGCCGGCCGCTGGCGCAGGTGTTCGCCCGCTTCGAAACGCAGCCGGTGGCGTCCGCCTCGGTGGCGCAGGTGCACTTCGCGCTGCTGCCCAGCGGCGAGGAGGTGGCGGTCAAGGTGCTGCGGCCGGGCATCGAGCACATCATCGCCAACGACATCGCGCTGATGGAAACTGCGGCCGCGCTGCTCGAACGGGTGTGGTCGGAGGGTCGCCGGCTGAAGGCGCGCGAGGTGGTGGCGGAGTTCTCCAAGCACCTCGGCGACGAACTGGACCTGATGCGCGAGGCGTCGAACTGTTCGCAGCTGCGCCGCAACTTCCGCGACTCGCCGCTGCTGTCGGTGCCCGAGGTGTACTGGGACTACTGCGGCCCGACCGCGATGGTGATGCAGCGCATGCACGGCCTGCCGATCTCGCAGGTCGATGCGCTGCGCGCCCAGGGCGTGGATATGGCCGCGCTGTCGCGCGCCGGTGTCGAAATCTTCTTCACCCAGGTGTTCCGCGACGGCTTCTTCCACGCCGACATGCATCCGGGCAACATTTTCGTCGCCCCGGACGGCCAGTACATCGCGCTCGACTTCGGCATCATGGGCACGCTGACCGACGTCGACAAGAACTACCTGGCGCAGAACTTCCTCGCCTTCTTCCAGCGCGACTACAAGCGGGTGGCGCAGGCCCACGTCGATGCCGGCTGGGTGCCGCGCGGCACCCGGGTGGACGAGTTCGAGGCGGCGATCCGTGCGGTGTGCGAGCCCATCTTCGACAAGCCGCTGAAGGAAATCGAGTTCGGCCGCACGCTGCTGCGGCTGTTCCAGGTGTCGCGCCGCTTCAATGTCGAAATCCAGCCGCAGCTGGTGATGCTGCAGAAGACGCTGCTCAACATCGAAGGTCTGGGCCGCCAGCTCGATCCCGACCTCGATCTGTGGAAGACCGCCAAGCCCTTCCTCGAGCGCTGGATGAACGAGCAGATGGGCTGGCGCGCGCTGCGCCGCAAGCTGGCGGAAGAGGCGCCGGGCTGGGCGCTCACGCTGCCCGAACTGCCGCGGCTGGCGCACCGGGTGCTCGGCCGCGCCGCCGAGTTCGACGTGACGCAGGAGCCGGCCGCCGCCGAGCGCCGTCACCGTGGCCTGATGCGCTGGCTGCGCGTGCTCTGTCTGCTGGTGGCCACGCTGATCGGCGTGGAGCTGTGGCGGCTGTTCGGGAGCTGATCCCGAGCCTCATGCTGCCGCCCTAAAGTCGGACGGGCCACCGTCGTTAGTGCTGCTTCATGCCGCGAGAGCACAACGATGAAAACGATCCCGGTGTTTCAGATTCGGTACGCATGCGCGTCGTCCTGCTGGAGGCCCGCGCAATGAACTTTCCCTCGGTACGCATGGGCGCGCTGGCCGGGTCCATGACCCGTTCCATGCACGGCGCGGCCCTCACCTTCTCCAAGGTCGTGGCCGACCGGGTCGGCATGTCGGTGCTGGACGTCGCACTGGTCGACCGCGGGGGGCTGGAAGGCAGTCTGCACGGGCTCGATCGCTACAGTGGTGGCCGGCTGTGCATGATCACGCAGCGCATGCGCACCGCCGACGACCTCCATACGCAGGGCATGCTGGTGCTGCCGGAGGAGGGCGCCCGGCTGATCGTGCGCCGCATGCTCGGTCTTCCGGTGCTGCTGGGCGAACTGTCCGAGCTGGAACAGGACGCGCTGTCCGAGCTCGGCAGCATCGTGATCGACGCCTGCCGCGGCGGTCTGGGCGGGGCTTTCGGCCTGCAGGCCGAAGCGGCGCAGCCGGCCGTGGATCTGACCGACGCCGAGAGCGGCTTTTCGCTGGACGATACGCTGCATAACGCGCTGGTCACCCAGCTGCACATCCACCTGTCCGGCCTGCGGGTCGAAGGCCGGGTGGTGCTCGAAATGGTGGCTGATTCCGCGCTGCCGGTGCTGCCGCGCTATCGTCTTTCGGCCTGACCGAAAATCAGCCTCAAACCCCCGTACACGCCCTGATGCGCGCCGCTATCATTGCGGTCGCGCGGCGTCGTGCCGCGCCGCGCATCCTGTCTTGCCGGGGCTTTCATGCTGATCTGGTTCGTCGTGCTCTATCTGATGGTGTCGGTCGGCATCGGCCTGTTTGCCGCGACCCGTGTCCATAACGCCAAGGATTTTGCGGTGGCCGGGCGCAGCCTGCCGCTGCCGGTGGTCACCGCCACGGTGTTCGCCACCTGGTTCGGCGCCGAGGCGGTGTTCGGCGTGTCGGCCCAGTTCGTCACCTCCGGCCTGGGCGGCGTGGTGGCCGACCCCTTCGGTTCGTCGATGTGCCTGATCATCGCCGGCTTCTTCTTCGCCTCCAAGCTGTACAAGCTGAACATCCTGACCGTCGGCGACTACTACCGGATGCGCTACAGCCGCTCGGTCGAGGCGATCACGTCGATGTGCATCGTGGTGTCCTACCTGGGCTGGGTGGCGGCGCAGATCAAGGCCATGGGCCTCATCTTCTTCATGGTGACCGATGGCGGCGTGAGCCAGCATGCGGGCATGGTGCTGGGCGCGCTCATCGTGCTCACCTACACCACCTTCGGCGGCATGTTCTCGGTGGCCATTCTCGATTTCGTGCAGATGGCGGTGTCCATGGGCGGCCTGCTGTACATCGCCTGGATCATCAGCGGCCTGACCGGCGGCGTCGCCCCGGTGATCGAGCACGCGTCGGCAGCCGGCAAGCTCGACTTCTTCCCGCCGGCCGACCCCTGGCTGTGGATCACCTTCATCGGCGCCTGGCTCACCATGATGCTGGGCTCGATTCCGCAGCAGGACGTGTTCCAGCGCGTCACCTCGGCAAAGACCGCGAAGACCGCGGTGGCCGGCTCGGTGCTCGGCGCCAGCATCTATTTCGTGTTCTGCTTCGTGCCGATGTTCATCGCCTATTCGGCGACGCTGATCGACCCGGCCACCTTCGGCGCGCTGATCGAGGAAGATTCGCAGCGCGTGCTGCCGACTCTGGTGATGCAGCACACGCCGCTGATCGCCCAGATCCTGTTCTTCGGCGCGGTGCTGTCGGCCATCATGAGCTGTTCGTCGGCCACGCTGCTGGCGCCGTCGGTCACCTTCGCGGAAAACATCGTCAAGGGCTTCTACCCGCGCATGAGCGACCGCCAGCTGCTGTTCGTGATGCGCGGTGCCATCGTCGGCTTTGCCAGCGCGGTGCTGGCGGTGGCGCTCAATTCGGAAAGCAGCATTTTCGGCATGGTGGAGAACGCCTACAAGGTGACGCTGGCCGGTGCTTTCGTGCCGCTGTTCTTCGGCGCCTTCTGGAAGCGCGCCACCACGCAGGGCGCCCTGGCCGCCATCATCGGCGGTCTGTCCTCATGGCTGCTGGTCGAGGTGCTGGTTGGCGAAGCCAGTCTGGTGCCGCCGCAGCTGATCGGCCTGGTGGTGAGCGCCACCGGCATGGTGATCGGCTCGCTGCTGCCGCAGTGGGTGGGCCACCGGATGCCGCACGAGCCGGACCACGCCGCGCTGCATCATCACGCGGCGGCCGGCACTCACCACGCCGCACCCGGGCATCACACGCCGCATCGCTGAAACGAAGTACCGCCGCCGGGGGCTGCGTGACAGGCGCTCAGGGCGCCTTGCCGGCCGCCTCCTGTGCCGCTGCCTTGGCCGCGGCTTCCGCCTCGCGGCGGGCATGCTCTTCCTCGCGCTTTTTCACCCGTTCGTCGATGGCGGCCGCCTTTTTCCGCTGGTCGGCGGCGCGCTGGGCGGCCCGGGCGTCTTCCTGCTTGCGGCGTGCTGCCAGTTCGGCATCTTTGCGGGCCTGTTCGCGCGCCTGTGCCTCGGCCTGACCCGCCAGTTCGGCGTCCTTGGCCGCGCGCGCCGCAGCGGCCGCTTCGCGCTGGGCGTCCTGCTCGCGTGTTTTCGCGTTGACCTCGATCGCCTTCTCGCGCCGGGCCTCCGCCGCGCGCTGCTTGTCCGCGCGACGCGCCTCGGCCGACCGGCGGCGGATGTCGCGCTCGATGTCGCCGGCCTGGATCTCCAGCCGGCGGGCGGCGGTCGTGCTGCCACGATAGGCCTCGTCGGCGCGTTCCAGGCAGGACGACACCAGCGTGCGCTGCCAGCATTCGGTGTAAGCGGCGTCGCGTACCCGCACCGCCTCTTCCTTCTTCGTCTTCGCCTGTTCCTTCAGTTCGGCCGCCTGGGTGCGCATCCGGTCGCGTTCCTCGTCCGGAAAATCGTCGACCGGTGCTTGCGCATGAATGAGACCGGCGGCGGCGAACGCCGCCAGTCCGGTCAGGGTGCGCAGGGCAAACTTGTTCACGTGCTGTCCTCTTGCTTGGGGGGCGGCGCGCTGTGACGCCGCCGCCGGTTCATCGATCCGGAGCGATCCGTGCCCGCTCGCGGCCGGAGCGCCCGTGATCCTACTCTGCAACCGTGATCGACCGCGACCGGCTGCGCTTCCTGCAGCAACGCGGCAGCGCGCATGAGGACGTACATGCGCTGCGCGAGGTTGCGCAGCGGGCCGGTTTCCGGATCTGCAGTGCGCGGGTCGCAGGGGTGAGGACAGGCGGCGCAGTGGGCGCCGGCGCCGTAAGGCGAGGGTCGCGCCGATCGCAGGGTGTTCGCGGCCTGCGCGTGATGTCCGTATCGGGGCAGGCCGCGGCCCGGTCAGATCTGTACCGTGCTCGAAGGACGCAGCACGTAGCCCACCACCGCCAGTCCGCCGAAGCACAGCGCCGCGCCGGACAGGCCGGCGACCAGGGCGGAGGCCGACGCGACGGCGCAGAAGGGCAGCGCGTGGCGTGTCGCCGAACGGTAGCCGGCGCGCATGAAGCGATTGATCCGTTTCATTTCCGTCTCCTGCAGAGGGGGAGGTCAGTGTGGCCCGGTCTGGCGCGGGATCATCGCGACAATAGCGCGGAATTCCATGTGCGATTCGTGCGATTTCAGACACTTGGAGGCGAAACTTCGGGTCTTGTGTGTCTTTGTGTAAGGGTGAAACGGCGGCGAAACAAGGGCGAAAAAAAGGGCGCCCGAAGGCGCCCTAACCATTGCTGGAGGAGTGTTCTGTCCGTCGATCAGAGACGGTAGGCGGTTTCGCCGTGGGCGGTCACGTCCAGGCCTTCGCGCTCTTCGTCTTCCGGCACACGCAGGCCGATGAAGATATCGACCAGCTTGAAGGCGATGAAGGACACGACGGCAGTCCAGATGATGGTCACGCCGACCGCGGTGGCCTGGGTGATCACCTGACCCATGATGTCGTAGCCTTCGGCCACGCCGTTGGTCACGTAGTCATACACGCCGGTGCCGCCGAGCGAGGGCGAGGCGAACACGCCGGTCAGGATGGCACCCAGGATGCCGCCCACGCCATGCACGCCGAACACGTCGAGCGCGTCATCGGCGCCGAGCATGTGCTTCAGGCCATTCACGCCCCACAGGCAGACGATGCCGGACACCAGACCCATGATCAGGGCACCCATCGGGCCGACGAAGCCGCAGGCCGGGGTGATGGCGACCAGACCGGCCACTGCGCCCGACGCTGCACCCAGCATCGACGGCTTGCCCTTCAGGATCCATTCGCCCATCAGCCAGGACACGGTGGCGGCGGCGGTGGCGATCAGCGTGGTGGCGAAGGCCAGCACGGCGGTACCGTTGGCTTCCAGGTTGGAGCCGGCGTTGAAACCGAACCAGCCCACCCACAGCAGCGAGGCGCCGACCATGGTCATCACCAGCGAGTGCGGCGCCATCGATTCCTTGCCGTAGCCGACACGCTTGCCGACCATGTAGGCGCCCACCAGACCGGCCACGCCGGCGTTGATGTGCACCACGGTGCCGCCCGCGAAGTCCAGCGCGCCCTTGGCCCACAGGAAACCGGCGTTGCTGGTGACGGTGGCCAGGGTTTCAGCCGAGGTGATCGCGTCCGGGCCGTCCCAGTACCACACCATGTGCGCGACCGGGATGTAGCTGAACGTGAACCACAGCACCGAGAACAGCAGCACGGCGGAGAACTTCACGCGCTCGGCGAAGGCGCCGATGATCAGTGCGGCGGTGATGCCGGCAAAGGTCGACTGGAAGGCGGCGAAGATCATTTCAGGGATGTACACACCCTTGCTGAAGGTCGCGCCCAGCGAATCGATGGTGACGCCCTTCAGGAAGAGCTTGTCCAGCGTGCCGATGAAGGGGTTGCCCGCGGTGAAGGCCAGCGAGTAGCCATACACGAACCAGAGCACCACGATCAGCGAGAACACGGTCATCACCTGCATCAGGATGGACAGCATGTTCTTCGAACGCACCAGGCCGCCGTAGAACAGCGCCAGGCCCGGCACCGCCATCATGATGACCAGGATGGAGGCCAGCATCATCCAGACGGTATCGCCCTTGTTGAAGCTGGGGGCCGGTGCGGCTTCGGCCGCAGCGGGTGCCGCTTCGGCGGCGGCCGGAGCCGCTTCCGGTGCAGCGGGGGCAGCAGCCGGCGCAGCCGCTTCCGCGGTCGCGGCGGCAGGCGCTGCCGGGGGGTCTTCTGCCATGACAGGCGCTGCCAGGCCGATGGCCAGCGTGGCGCACAGGATGCTCAAAAAGCGCTTCATCTCCCGTTCTCCCTTAAAGCGCATCAACGCCGGTTTCACCGGTGCGGATGCGGACGACCTGTTCGAGCTCGAATACGAAAATCTTGCCGTCACCGATCTTGCCGGTGCTGGCGGACTTCTCGATCGCTTCGACGACGCTGTCGACCAGCTCATCGCTGATCGCCGCTTCGATCTTCACCTTCGGCAGGAAATCGACCACGTATTCCGCGCCGCGGTACAGCTCGGTGTGGCCCTTCTGGCGGCCGAAGCCCTTGACCTCGGTGACGGTGATGCCCTGCACGCCGATGGCGGACAGCGCCTCACGCACTTCGTCAAGCTTGAACGGCTTGATGATGGCAGTGACTAGTTTCATGACATTCCCCTGGCAGATG
>Ga0123397_112131_pt1 | contig 27807 bp, 25 predicted proteins | sample T10HLNH4metaT_FD_89925 | JGI IMG/M metagenome (GOLD analysis project Ga0123397, IMG submission 89925) | Methane-oxidizing artificial microbial communities from Washington, USA to study methane cycling - T10-HLNH4 metaT (Metagenome... ... | reverse complement strand
GGGCTGCGGCGCTCATAATGACGGCCCGCCCGCAGCCCGCACGACGATGAGCACGCACGCCCCTTCCGCTTCCGGTCATGAAGATTCCCGGTCAGAGTTCAAGACAATGTCATTGTATGTCGTCGGCACGCCCATCGGTCACCTGGGAGAGCTGTCGTCGCGTGCCATCGCGGCCTTGCGTGCCGCTGATCTGATCGCCTGCGAGGACACCCGCGAAACCGCGCGTCTGGCCAGCCATCTCGGTCTCGGCGCGCAACTGGTGGCGGTGCATGAGCACAACGAACGCGCCGGCGCAGAGCGGCTGATCGCCGCGCTGGCCGACGGCAAGCGGGTGGCGCTGGTGTCGGATGCGGGTACGCCGGCGGTGTCCGACCCGGGCGCCCGCGTGGTGCGCGCGGTGCAGGAGGCCGGCTATCGCGTGGTACCGATCAGCGGCCCGAGTGCTGCGGTGGTGGCGCTGTCGGCCAGCGGCCTGCTGGATGCCCAGTTCCGCTTCGTCGGCTTCCTGCCGGTCAAGTCCGCCGCCCGCCGCAAGACGCTGGAAGCGCTGCGCGGCGAGGACTGCGCGCTGGTGTTCTACGAAGCGCCGCACCGCATCGTCGACTGCGTGGCCGACATCGCCGCGGTCATGCAGCCCGAGCGCGAGCTGGTGATTGCGCGCGAACTGACCAAGCTGTTCGAACAGATCGTGCGCCTGCCGGTGGCCGAGGCGCCGGCCTGGCTGGCGGCCGATACCAACCGTCAGCGCGGCGAGTTCGTGCTGCTGCTGGCCGGCGCGCAGCCGGAGGAGGGGCTGGACGCGGAGGCGCGCCGCACCCTGGATCTGCTGCTGGATGAATTGCCGCCCAGCCGCGCGGTGAAGCTGGCCCAGGCGATCACCGGGGCGCCGCGCAAGCTGCTGTACGACCACGCGATGGCACACGCGGTCGATGCGCCACAGGACGAGGACGACGACTGATCCGGACGGCGGCCCGGTTGGGCGGGCGGCCGACTATGCGGGATAATCAGCGGCTGCATCCGCCGGCGCGCTGCCGGCCTGCCTTGATGACTGGATTGGAACGCCCTTGAACCGACTGACCCTCACCCGCCCCGACGACTGGCACCTGCATCTGCGTGATGGCGCCGCGCTCGCAGCGGTGCTGCCGGACACCGCGCGCCGCTTCGCGCGCGCCATCGTGATGCCGAATCTGCGGCCGCCGGTCACCACGGTGGCGCTGGCCGCCGCCTACCGCGACCGCATCCTGGCGGCCCACGCCGCCACGCCGGGCCTGCCGGCCTTCGAGCCGCTGATGACGCTTTACCTGACCGACAATACCGCGCCGGACGAGATCGACCGCGCGATCGAATCCGGTTTCGTGAAAGCGGTGAAGCTCTATCCGGCCGGCGCCACCACCAATTCCGATTCCGGCGTGACCGACGTCGCGCGCTGCGACGCCACCATCGCCCGCATGGCCGAGCGTGGCCTGCCGCTGCTCATTCACGGTGAAGTGACCGACGGCGACGTCGATGTGTTCGACCGCGAGGCGGTGTTCATCGAACGGGTGCTGCGCCCGCTGCTGGCCCGTCACCCGGCGCTGCGCGTGGTGTTCGAGCACATCACGACCCAGGACGCCGCCGAATTCGTCGCCGCGGCCGGTGACAACATCGCCGCCACCGTCACCGCCCATCACCTGCTGATGAACCGCAATGCCATCTTCGCCGGCGGCGTGCGGCCGCATCACTACTGCCTGCCGGTGCTCAAGCGCGAAGTGCATCGCCAGGCGCTGGTGGCCGCGGTCACGTCGGGCAACCGCCGCTTCTTCCTCGGCACCGATTCGGCGCCGCACGCCAAGGGCGCCAAGGAAGCCGCCTGCGGCTGCGCCGGCTGCTACACCTCGCACGCCGGCATCGAGCTGTATGCCGAAGCGTTCGATGCCGCAGGTGCGCTCGACCGGCTGGAAGCGTTCGCCAGCTTCAACGGCCCGGACTGGTACGGCCTGCCGCGCAATGCGTCGCAGATCACGCTGGTGCGCGAGTCGTGGGAGGTCAAGGCGGAACAGGAATTTGCCGATGGTGATGTGCTGGTGCCGCTGCGCGCAGGTGAGCGCGTGGCCTGGCGCCTCGAATGACTCCGGCCGTCCACCCATGACACGACACCTGCGCAAGCTGCTTCTGCTGCCGCTCGCCGCCCTGCTGGCGGGCTGCGAGATCGATACCGCCGCCTGGATGATCGAGGGCAAGGAACACGCCCTCATCATCAACCGCGAAAGGCCGTATTTCTGGAGCGACCAGTACGAGATGGCGGTGGTGGTGTCGCGCATGCCGACCTGCCAGCGCCGTTTCGACATGAAGCCGGCGCGCCTGAATACCGCGGTGGTGACCGTATTCGACGGCGGTGAGCCGAACCGCTACGTGCTGCGTCAGGGGTCGAGCCGCTGGTATGCGGTGAATACCAATGACTGCGTGTTCGCGGTGATCGAAAAGCCGGCCACCGAGCCGGCGCCGATCGGCACCTTCCGCAAGAAGGGCGAAGAATTCACCTTCGTGCCGGTCAAGAAGGACGCCGACCCATCCTGACGCCGTCGCTCGCCGACCTCGTCGGCACCAGCCCGCTGCATGAGGGTGTCCATGCCCTGCTGCAGCGCCTGCCGGCGGACGGTCCGCCCGACGCGGTGTGCATCGACCGGCTGGCCGCGACCGTGGGCCGGCCGCTGAACCCTGCCGGCATCCCGCTCACCTTCACCGCCGATGCGCCGGGCGAGCCCGGCGGCTACGAGGCGCGCATCGCCGCCTTCGGGCGGGTGCCCACCCGCGACGCCTGCTGGCACGACCTGTTCAACGCGCTGGTATGGCTGCGCTACCCGCGCATCAAGGCAGCGATGAATGCCCGCCACTGCGCCGAGATCGCGCTGCGCCCGGCCGGCGAGCGCGGCCCGGTGCGCGACGCGCTGACCCAGTTCGATGAGGACGGTCTGGTGCTGGTGAGCGACGATGCGGCGCTGATCGATGCTTTGCGTGGCCACCGCTGGCGGGAAGCCATGCATCAGCGTCGCGCCGCGCTCGAACGGGCCCGGCTGCACGTGATCGGGCATGCGCTGATGGACAAGGCGCGTGCGCCGCACGTCGGTCTGTGCGCCAAGGTGCTCCATCTGCACGTGGACGAGCTGCCGGGCGGCGCCGCCGATGTGCTCGCCAATGTCGCGGCCTTCGACCGCTGGCTGGCGTCCCGCATCGAAGCCGGACAGTGGCCAGCCACACCGCGCGATCTGAAGCCGCTGCCGGTGCTGGGCCTGCCCGGCATGACGCCGGACAATCTCGATCCCGCCTATTTCGACGATACCCGGCAGTTCCGCCCGGCGCGCGCCTGAGCGCCCGGTTTCAGCCGTGCAGGCCGGCGACGAAGCGGCCCAGCCGCGCCAGCCCTTCATCCAGATCCTCGACTGAGGCGGCGCAGGACAGGCGGACATAGCGCTCCGGCTCCAGCACGCTGAAGTCGCGGCCGGGGGTGAGGGCGACCTGAACCTGCTGCAGCGCCTGCTGGCAGAAGTCCCATGCGGACAGGCCGGTCTCGCTCACGTCGAACCAGGCGTAGAAGGCGCCGTCCGGCGCGACCGCCGGCGGCAGGCCGATGTCGGTCAGGCCGCGGGTGACCCACGCCCGGCGCTGCGCGAAGCCGGCGCGGCGCTGTTCGCACACCGCCAGCGATTCCGGCGTGAAACAGGCCAGCGCGGCAATCTGGGCAGTGGTCGGCGGACAGATGTAGTAGTTCTGCGCCAGCCGCTCGACCGCCGGCACCAGCGCCTCCGGCAGCACGGACCAGCCCAGCCGCCAGCCGGTCATGCCGAAATACTTCGAGAAGCTGTTGATCACGCAGACCTCGGCATTGCGCGCCAGCGCGGTCTGCGGCGCGCGGCCCTGCGCGTCGTCCTGCTGCAGGTTGAGGTAGATCTCGTCGGCGATGCACCAGGCGCCGCGGGCGCGGGTGAGCGCGCAGATCGCGTCCAGTTCCGCCGGCGCGATCGAGGTACCGGTCGGGTTGGACGGCGTGGCCAGCATGACGCCGCGGGTGCGTGGGCTCCAGTGCGCGGCCACCGCGGCGGCGTCGAGCTGGAAGCGGCTGGCCGCGTCGGTGGGTACCAGCCGGATGTCGGCGCCGAAGCTGGTCAGGAACTGGCGGTTGCAGGGGTAGGAGGGGTCGCCCACGATGACTTCGTCACCCGGATCGACCAGCGCTGCGGTGAGCAGCAGCAGCGCGGCCGAGGCGCCCGCAGTCACCACCACCCGGCCCGGATCGAGCTCGACGCCGTGCATCTGCCGGTAGAAGCCGGCGATGGCGCCGCGCAGGGCGGGCAGGCCGAGCGCGTCGGTGTAGGGCAGCGCCTGGCCGTCCAGCTGCGCGCGCAGCGCGGCCAGCGCCGCCGGCGGCGCACCTTCGTCCGGTTCGCCGATATTGAGCCGGATCACCCGCTGACCCTGCGCGTCGAGCGCGGCCGCCTGCTTGCCGATTTCCATCGCGAAAAAGGGCGCGACGTCGCGGGCGCGCCGGGACACCGCAAAGGAGAGGGGCGCAGGCTGGCCGGTACTCATGTCGGAAGGCTCCTGTGGCCGTACGGGCGGCGGAAACAACAAGGGCGGCCCTGAGGCCGCCCCGAAGTGCAGGACTGCCTCAGGCGAGGCGGCCGTGGCACTGCTTGTACTTCTTGCCCGAGCCGCAGGGGCAGGGGTCGTTGCGGCCGACCTTGGGACCGCTCTGCGCCGGAGCGTTGTCGCCCGCCGGCGGCGCCAGCGGATCCACGTCGTCGCGTGCCATGGACGGATCGAAATCGGCGTGGGTGAAACGCATGTTGTCGAGCTGCGGCGGCGTCGGTTCGCTTTCCTCGATCTGCTCCTGCGAACGGATCTCGACATTCACCAGCACGCGGGTGACCTCGATGCGCACCTGATCGAGCAGGCCTTCGAACAGTTCGAAGGCTTCGCGCTTGTACTCCTGCTTCGGGTTCTTCTGTGCGTAGCCGCGCAGGTGGATGCCCTGACGCAGGTGGTCCAGCGCAGCCAGGTGCTCGCGCCAGTGGCTGTCCAGGCTCTGCAGCATCACGTTGCGCTCGAACTGGCCGAAGGATTCAGCACCGACCAGCGCCACCTTGACCGCGTACTGGTCGTCCGACAGGTCCTGCGCGCGCTTCAGCAGATCGTCGTCGGCGAGGTTGGGCTCGGCCGCGATCCATTCAGCGAACGGCGTGTCGATGCGGAACTCGGACATGAAGGCGGCTTGCGCACCGGCCAGGTCCCACTGTTCCTCGACGCTTTCCGCCGGCACGTACTGGCGGAAGGTGTCTTCCAGCACGCTGTGGCGCATCGCGCTGATGGTTTCCGAAATGTTTTCGGCTTCGAGCAGCGCGTTGCGCTGTTCGTAGATCACCTTGCGCTGGTCGTTGGCGACGTCGTCGTACTCGAGCAGCTGCTTGCGGATGTCGAAGTTGCGCTGTTCGACCTTGCGCTGCGCCGACTCCAGCGAGCGGTTCACCATCGCGTGCTCGATCGCCTCGCCTTCCGGCATCTTGAGACGGATCATGATGGCGTTCAGGCGCTCGCCACCGAAGATGCGCATCAGCGGATCTTCCAGCGACAGGTAGAAGCGCGACGAACCCGGGTCGCCCTGACGGCCGGAACGGCCGCGCAGCTGGTTGTCGATGCGGCGCGACTCGTGGCGTTCGGTACCGATGATGTGCAGGCCGCCGGCCTTCACCACCTGTTCGTGCAGCGAGGACCATTCGCTGCGCAGCTTCTCGATGCGCGCGGCGCGGTCCGCCTCGCCCATGCTGTCGTCGCGTTCCAGCGCCTGCACCTGCTTCTCGACGTTGCCGCCGAGTACGATGTCGGTGCCGCGGCCGGCCATGTTGGTGGCAATGGTGATGACGCCCGGCCGTCCGGCCTGTGCGACGATGTCCGCCTCGCGTTCATGCTGCTTGGCGTTCAGCACCTGGTGCGGCAGCTTTTCCTGGTTCAGCAGATTGGACAGCAGCTCCGAGCTCTCGATCGAGGTGGTGCCCACCAGCACCGGCTGTCCGCGCTCGTGGCAGTCCTTGATGTCGGCGATGACCGCGGCGTACTTTTCCTTCGCGGTGCGATAGACCAGATCGTTGTTGTCCTTCCGCACCATGGGCCGGTGGGTCGGGATCACTACGGTTTCCAGACCGTAGATCTGGTGGAATTCGTAGGCTTCGGTATCGGCCGTACCGGTCATGCCGGCCAGCTTGCCGTACATGCGGAAGTAGTTCTGGAAGGTGATCGAGGCCAAGGTCTGGTTCTCGGCCTGGATCTGCACGCCTTCCTTCGCCTCCACCGCCTGGTGCAGGCCGTCGGACCAGCGGCGGCCCGGCATCAAGCGGCCGGTGAATTCGTCGACGATGATGATTTCGCCGTTCTGCACCACGTACTGCTGGTCGCGGAAATACAGGTTGTGCGCACGCAGGCTGGCGTACAGGAAGTGCACCAGCGTGATGTTGGCCGGCTCGTACAGGCTGCGGCCGGCTTCGAGCAGGCCGTGCTGGACCAGAATCTCTTCCGCGTGCTCGTGACCGGCTTCGGTCAGCAGCACGGTGTGCGCCTTTTCGTCCACCCAGTAGTCGCCCGGACCGTCTTCCTTCTCGCAGCGGGTGAGCAGGGGCGCGACCGCGTTGAGCTTCACGTACAGATCGGTGTGATCGTCCGCCTGGCCGGAAATGATGAGCGGCGTGCGCGCCTCGTCGATCAGGATGGAGTCCACCTCGTCGACGATGGCGTAGTGCTGGCCGCGCTGCACCCGCTCACCGGTCGAATAGACCATGTTGTCGCGCAGGTAGTCGAAGCCGAATTCGTTGTTGGTGCCGTAGGTGATGTCGGCGGCGTAGGCGGCCTGCTTTTCGTCGTGCGGCATGCGCGACAGGTTCACGCCGGTGCTCATGCCGAGGAAGCCGTACAGCTTGCCCATCTGTTCGGCGTCGCGGCTGGCGAGGTAGTCGTTCACCGTCACCACATGCACGCCCTTGCCGGCCAGCGCGTTCAGGTAGACCGGCAGCGTCGCGGTCAGCGTCTTGCCTTCGCCGGTGCGCATCTCCGCGATCTTGCCGGTGTGCAGCATGATGCCGCCCACCAGCTGCACGTCGAAGTGACGCATGCCATGCACCCGCTTGCTCGCTTCGCGTACGACGGCGAACGCTTCCGGCAGCAGGTCGTCCAGCGTCTGGCCGTTGGCCAGGCGCTGCCTGAATTCCGCGGTCTTGCCGGCCAGCGCTTCATCGCTCAGTCCGGACAGTTCGGATTCCAGCGCGTTGATGCGCGCGATGACCGGACGATACTTTTTCAGCAGGCGGTCGTTACGGCTGCCGAAGATCTTGGTGAACAGGGAAGCAATCATCGAAGACAGAGGCCTGTGGCGGGCGAACCGATGGCGGAAAAGTCGCGGATTCTAGCATGCGGGCCGGAGCGGCCCGGTCCGGTGACCAGCTTGCGCCGGCGGTGTTGCGTGACGAAGTCGCCGGCTGCAGGAAAGGACTGGAGGCGGCGGCCCGGGTTCCCGGCCGGGCGGCCTGCGGACGGCACCCGCCCCGTCAGGGCTGACGGCTGGCGGTTTCGGTGCGGGCGCCCGGCGGCAGCGCCTTGCGGGCCAGTTCGAGGAAGCGGTTTGGGTTCTGGGCGACGTCCTTGACCCGCACTTCGAAATGCAGGTGTGGGCCGGTCGACCGGCCGGTGCTGCCCACTTCGGCAATCTTCTGGCCGCGGCGTACCACCATGCCCGGCTTCACGTGCAGCTTGCTGGCGTGCGCGTAGCGGGTGGTCAGTTCGCGGCCGTGGTCGATCTCGACCACATTGCCGTACTGGGGGTGGAAACTGGCATCGATCACCACGCCCGCGGCGGCGGCGATGATGGGGGTGCCGACGTCAGCGACGAAATCCACGCCTTCATGCATTGCGCGTGAACCGTTGAAGGGGTCGATGCGCCAGCCGAAGCCGGATGCGTTCCAGGTGCCGCCGGTGACCGGCAGCGTGGACGGCACCAGCGACAGCGTGGCCTGGTCCAGCAGCAGTTCCGACTCGATCACGCCCAGATAGTCGTCCTGCTGGGCCAGCAGGTCAGAGAAGTGTTTCATCTGCGCTTCCAGCTCGGTGGCCGAAAGCGTTTCCGGCGTGATCAGCGGGCCGCCGCGTCCGGGCAGCGGGCGGTCTGTGACCGGTTCGGGTGGCTTCACGCCGGCCAGCTTGGCCAGCCGGCTGCCCAGGGTGTCCAGCTGTATCAGCTGCGCCTGCATCTGGCCCAGCTTGATCGCCATCGTGTTCAGGTTTTCACGGACGAACTGTTCGCTGCGCTCGGTTTCCTGCACCCGGGCGGCGGTGATCATTTCGTCGATCACCGGCAGACGCAGGCTGCTGGCGTGCTTCAGCGTGATGAAGGAAAAGGCCGATGCGAGCAGCAGGACCAGCGTTGTGAAGGCAAACAGTGCGCCGAACAGGTGCCAGGGCCGTATCGTGATGGCCTTGGCCGTTGTCAGGCGGTCGGAAACCAGAATAATCTGCACATCCGCTCCCAAGAATCTTCTTATGTCCGCACGCCCGCTGCACCATCATCTCGACGCGCAGGACGCACTGGCTACCCTGTCTGCACATGTGAGGCTGATTGCCCGCGTGCAGAGGGCGTATGAAAAATTTCTGCCGCCCGAGCTGACGAAAGTCAGTCGAGTGATCAATGTGAAGCAGGGTGTTGTGGTGGTCAGCGCCTCGTCGGGCGCTGTTGCTCACCGGCTGAAGCAGTTGCTGCCCAGCGCCCGGATCGCGCTGCAGGAAAGTGCGGGGGAGGTTACCGAAGTCAGGGTGAAGGTGCAAGCGTTTGATCCGCCACGGGTTCCTGCGCCGGTGGTGGCCAGACCGGTGAGCGAGCAGGCCCGTCGCGGTCTGCAGGCGGGGCTGTCATCCCTGCAGGCGGACAGCGCGCTCAGGCAGGCGATCGAACATCTGATCGAGCGCGCGAAGAAGGTGTGAGCGGCGCGAGGCGGGTGCGCGGACGCGCTAGAGGACGATGACGCGTTCGAGCGCCAGCAGGGCGAAGAAGCCGAGCACCGCGATCACCGCGTAGCGGATCAGCCGCCAGGCGAACGCCAGATAGCGGCGGTCACCGGTCAGCACGAAGGCGAGGAAGCAGGCGCCGACCGCGATGATCAGCAGTACCCCGATCAGCCGGACGATTAGCACGCGCGGTGCTCAGGCGAACGCAGGTGCAGACCCGCTGTCGTCGATCAGCGGCTGGTACTGGTGCGATACCGCCGATGGCGTCGCGGCCGGTTGATCGAAACTGGCCCACTCCCACGCACCCTGTTCGGCCAGCAGTGCGTGCAGCAGCGCATTGTTCAGCGCGTGGCCCGACTTGTGCGCGGTGAAGGCCGCCAGCAGCGGGTGGCCGAGGATGTAGAGGTCGCCGATGGCATCCAGCACCTTGTGCTTCACGAATTCATCCGCGTAGCGCAGGCCGTCGCTGTTGAGCACGCGGTACTCGTCCATCACGATGGCGTTGTCCAGGCTGCCGCCCTGGGCCAGCCCGTTCTGGCGCAGGTACTCGACCTCGTGCATGAACCCGAAGGTGCGTGCGCGCGCCACGTCGTCGATATAGGACTGGTGCGCGAAATCCACCTTCACCCGGGTGCCGGTGCGTTCGATCGCCGGGTGGCGGAACTCGATCGAGAACTCGAGGCTGAACCCTTCGTACGGGTCGAGCCGCGCCCACTTGTCGCCGTCCTTCACCTCGACCGTCTTCAGCACGCGCACGAATTTCTTGGCGGCCTGCTGTTCGACGATGCCGGCCTGCTGGATCAGATAGACGAAGGTCGACGCCGAGCCGTCCATGATGGGCAGCTCGGGGGCGTCGACATCGACGAACACGTTATCCACGCCCAGGCCTGCCAGTGCCGACATCAGATGCTCGACCGTGGAAATGGTGGCGCCTTCTCGGCCAATGCAGGAGGCGAGGCGGGTGTCACCGACCGCATGGGCATCCGCGCGCAGTTCGACCGGCGGCGTCAGGTCCACGCGACGGAACACGATGCCGGTATCGACCGGCGCGGGGCGCAGTTCGAGATTGACCTTGAGGCCGGAATGAAGACCGACGCCGGTGGCGCGGACGATGGAGCGGAGGGTGCGTTGCCGGATCATGGCTGGAACGACGGCTGAAAGCGGATATTCACGATTATCTCACCTTCGCGTCATGCCCGTGTAACAGGGCGTATCCGTCCGGTCGGGCGGGGTGACCGGACGGATGCTGCAGAGCGTGCTCAGTCTGCCTGCTTGCGCAGGAAGGCCGGGATGTCCAGCGTTTCGACGCCATTGGCGCGCATGGCTTCGACCGCGGAGGAGGCGGTACGGCCACCGCGGCCGCGCATGACCGCCGGGATGTCCAGATGCGAGTAGTCGGTACCGGTGGCGGCCGCCGGCATCGCGACGTCGTCGGTGCCGGTACGGATGATGGTCATCGGCGGCTTGCTGCTCATCGCGCGCGGTGCGCCGAGGCCGGTGGCGACCACGGTGACGCGCAGACGGTCTTCCATCGAATCGTCGAACACGGTGCCGAAGATGACGTGGGCGCCTTCGGCGGCGAAGGCGCGCACGGTTTCCATCGCGTCCTTCACTTCCTTCATCTTCAGCGAGCGGCTGGCGGTGATATTCACCAGCACGCCACGCGCGCCGGACAGTTCCACGCCTTCGAGCAGCGGGCTGGCGACGGCCTGTTCAGCGGCGATGCGGGCGCGGTCCATGCCGGCGGCTTCGGCCGAACCCATCATGGCACGGCCCATTTCACCCATCACGGTGCGCACGTCCTGGAAGTCGACGTTCACCAGACCCGGGATGTTGATGATTTCGGCAATGCCGCCCACCGCGTTGCGCAGCACGTTGTCTGCGGCCTTGAAACCGTCTTCCAGGCTGGCGTCCTCGCCCAGCACTTCCATCAGTTTCTCGTTCAGCACGACAATCAGGGAATCGACGTGGCGGGCGAGTTCCTCGATGCCGGCTTCGGCGGCGCGCATGCGGTTTTCGTAGTCGAAGGGCTTGGTCACCACGGCCACGGTCAGGATGCCCATTTCCTTGGCCACTTCGGCGACGATGGGGGCTGCACCGGTGCCGGTGCCGCCGCCCATGCCGGCGGTGATGAACACCATTTCCGCGCCGCGCATCTGGTCGGCCAGGTGTTCGCGGTATTCCTCGGCGGCGGTGCGACCCACTTCCGGCTTGGCGCCAGCGCCACGGCCGTTCTTGCCGAGCTGGATCTTGACCGGAGCGAGATTGCGGTTCAGCGCCATGCCGTCGGTGTTGGCGGCGATGAATTCGACGCCGTTCACACCTTCACGGATCATGTGATCGACCGCATTGCCACCGGCCCCGCCGACGCCGATCACCTTGATCACTGCGCCCACCGGCTCCTTGTCGAGAATCTCGAACATTACCCGCCCTCCTGTTTTCCACGAACGCCTCGGGGCCCGAGAGCCCCTGCGGCTACAAAACGCGCGCCACCACTAGATTTAGTGATCGCGCGCAAGTATACGACTAAACTTAGTGCAACGCATGCCGTTGATGCTGTTTGCGTCCTGAAAATCAGAAATTTCTTTCGAACCACGACCTCATGTTGGCGAGCACCTGACGGACGTTGCGGGTTTCGCGTGCCACCTGGCCCCGGCGACGTTGCGCGGCGCCTTCCATGATCAGGCCGATGGAGGTCGCGTAACGCGGGTGACGCACCACATCCGAGAGGTTTCCGCTGTAGTCGGGCAGGCCTACGCGCGAGGGCAGGTGGAACACGTCTTCCGCCAGATCCGCCATGCCGCGCATGATGGCGCTGCCACCGGTCAGCACCACGCCGGACGACAGCAGTTCCTCGTAGCCGCTGCGGCGCAGTTCGGCCTGCACCAGCTCGAACAGTTCGGACACGCGCGGCTCGATCACGTCGGCCAGCGCCTGGCGTGACATGCGGCGCGGGCCGCGATCGCCGATGCCGGGCACTTCGATCATGTCCTCGGCGTCGGCCAGCGCGGACATCGCCACGCCGTAGCGCAGCTTGATGTCTTCCGCCTCGGCGGTCGGCGTGCGCAGCGCCATCGCGATGTCGTTGGTGATCTGGTCGCCGGCGATCGGGATGACCGCGGTGTGACGGATCGCGCCCTGGGTGAAGATGGCGATGTCGGTGGTGCCGCCGCCGATGTCGATCAGGCAGACGCCCAGATCCTTCTCGTCCTCGGACAGCGTTGCCTGGCTGGATGCCAGCGGCTGCAGCACGAGGTCGACCACTTCAAGCCCGCAGCGGCGCACGCACTTGATGATGTTCTGTGCTGCCGACACCGCACCGGTCACGATGTGCACGCGCACTTCGAGCCGCTTGCCGCTCATGCCTATCGGTTCGCGCACGCCGTCCTGGCCGTCGATGATGAATTCCTGGGTCAGCGTATGCAGGATTTCCTGATCGGCCGGGATGGGCATGGCACGCGCGGTTTCGACCACGCGTTCGAGGTCGAGCCGGGTGACCTCCTTGTCTTTGATCGCGACGACGCCATTCGAGTTGAAGCTGCGGATGTGGCTGCCGGCGATGCCGGTGAACACTTCGTGCACCTTGCAGTTGGCCATCAGCTCGACTTCCTGGATCACGCGCGAGATCGAATCCACGGTGGCGTCGATATTGACCACCACGCCCTTCTTCAGACCCTGCGACTCCTGCGCCGCGAGGCCGAGGATGTCGAGCCGGCCCTCCGGCGTGAGCTGGGCGACGACCGCGGAAATCTTTGACGTGCCGATGTCGAGGCCGACGATGAGGTCCTTGCTGTCTCTGGTCATGGTTTGTCCTGGTGTTCAGTGCTGCTCATGCGTATTGCGTAGCCGTTGGGGTAGCGGAGGTCGGCGTAGATCAGCTTCTGCACGCCGCGCCGCATCACTTCCGGCTGGGTATTCACGTAGCGGGCGAGACGCCCGGTGATTGGCTGCTTGTCGTCCTCGCGGCCCAGTTCGAGCCGGGTGCCGTCGTCCAGCACCAGCTGCCAGGCTTCGCGGCGCGACAGCACCATCTTCTGTATCTGGCGGCCGGTGGGTGCGAGCAGATCGCTCCATTCCAGGTGGCGCGACAGCATGGTGGCGGCGCTTTCGTCCGGCCCGACGAACAGCGGCAGTGCATTCTGGTGATCGGCCAGGAACAGTTCGCCCTGCGCATTCACCATGCGCGCCGGCGCGTTCTCCGGCGCCCACCAGCGCGCCACCGCGACGTGCTCCTCCAGTTCGATCTCGAGCGAACCGGGCCACACCCGGCGCACCGTGGCGTGACGCACCCAGGGAAGGCCTTCGAACACGGTGCGGGCGCGTTCGATGTCGGTGGTCAGGAAACTGCCGGTCACCGCGCGGCGCGCGGCGTCCTCGATCTGGGCACTGCTCAGGTTGGCCGGCGCGTGGGTGAGCGTGATGGCCTGCAGCGGCAGCACCGGCATCCGGGTGAACAGGATGACCAGGGCGTAGCCGATGGCACCGCTCGCCAGCAGCAGGATGGCGTCGGCGATCATGTTCAGCGCGCGCGGGCTGTCCCACAGGCCGTCTTCACGGCGCTGCGTAGCCTTGTTGCGGGCTGACGGGCGTTTAGCCAAGGCGGGCCGACTCCAGGATGCGCAGGCACAGTTCGCCGAATTCGATGCCGACCGCGCGTGCGGCCATCGGCACCAGCGAGTGCGAAGTCATGCCGGGCGAGGTGTTGATTTCCAGCAGCCAGGGGCGTCCGGCGTCGTCCAGCATCAGGTCTGCGCGGCCCCAGCCACGACAGTCGATCAGGCGCGCGGCGCGCATGACCAGTTCCTGTATCTCCTGTTCGAGGTCTGCGTCCAGACCGCTCGGGCAGTGGTACTTCACATCGTCGGTGAAGTACTTGTTCTGGTAGTCGTAGTTGCCCTGGGGCGCTTCGATGCGGATCAGCGGCAGTGCCATGTCGCCGAGGAAGGGCGCGGTCAGTTCGCGGCCGGCGATGAACTGTTCGGCCAGCACAAGCGGATCGCAGCGGGCGGCCTTTTCGTAGGCGGCCGCGAGATCTTCGGCGCGGGTGACCTTGGTCGCACCGACGCTGGATCCTTCGCGGGCGGGCTTCACGAACAGCGGCAGGCCCAGATCGTTCGCCACGGCGGCGAAATCGCTGCCGGCATGCAGCAGCTTGTAGCGCGGGGTCGGCAGACCAGCGGACAGCCAGACCATCTTGGTGCGCCACTTGTCCATGCCGATGGCCGACGCCATCACGCCGCTGCCGGTGTAGGGAATGCCCATGCATTCGAGCGCACCCTGCAGCGTGCCGTCCTCGCCGCCGCGGCCGTGCAGTGCGATGAAGGCGCGGTCGTAGCCGTCGCGCTTCAGTTCCCACAGATCGCGTTCGGCCGGATCGAAGGCGTGGGCGTCGACGCCCTGTTCCTTCAGCGCGGCGAGTACCGCGCTGCCGGACATGATGGAAATTTCGCGTTCGGCGGAAGCACCGCCGAACAGCACGGCGACCTTGCCGAGTGCGGCGGTATCGTGGGTACTCATTTCTGGATGTCCTGTGCGAATTTGGAGGGCAGCTGCCCGATGGAACCGGCACCCATGCCGAGCACGACGTCACCGTCGCGCACCGTGTCGAGCAGGGTCTGCGGCAGGTCGCCGATATCCTCTACGAACACCGGTTCAACCTTGCCGGCCACGCGCAGCGCGCGCGCCAGCGCTCGGCCGTCGGCCGCGACGATGGGCGCTTCGCCAGCGGCATAGACCTCGGTCAGCACCACGGCGTCGGCACCCGACAGCACGCGTACGAAATCCTCGAAGCAGTCGCGGGTGCGCGTGTACCGGTGCGGCTGAAAGGCCAGCACGATGCGGCGGCCGGGGTAGGCGCCGCGGGCCGCGTCCAGCGTGGCGGCCATTTCGACCGGGTGGTGGCCGTAGTCGTCGACCAGCGTGAAGTGGCCGCCGGCAGGCAGCGCGATGTCGCCGTGCCGGGTGAAGCGGCGGCCCACGCCCTTGAATTCGGCCAGTGCGCGCACGATGGCGTCGTCCGGCACGCCGACTTCGTTGGCCACCGCGATGGCGGCCAGCGCGTTGCGCACGTTGTGCAGGCCGGGCAGGTTCAGTTCGACCGGGATGCGGGTGGTGGTGCCGTTCACGCGCACCGCGTCGAACAGCATGCGGGTGCCGTCCGGCCGCACATTCTCGGCGCGCACCTGGGCATCGGCATTCAGGCCGTAGCGGATGATCTGCTTCGGTACCTGCGGCATGATCTCCCGCACGTTGGCGTCGTCGGTACACAGCACCGCCACGCCGTAGAAGGGCAGGCGGTTCAGGAAGTCGACGAAGGCCTGCTTGAGCTTGCCGAAATCATGGCCATAGGTGTCCATGTGGTCGGCGTCGATATTGGTCACCACCGACACCACCGGCGACAGGAACAGGAAGGACGCGTCCGATTCGTCCGCCTCCGCCACCAGGAATTCGCCGCTGCCCAGCCGCGCGTTGGCGCCGGCCGAATTGAGCCGGCCGCCGATCACGAAGGTCGGATCCAGCCCTCCTTCCGCCAGGCAGCTGGCGATCAGCGAGGTGGTGGTGGTCTTGCCGTGGGTGCCAGCCACCGCGACGCCCTGCTTGATGCGCATCAGTTCGGCCAGCATCTGGGCGCGCGGCACGATGGGGATGCGCCGTTCGCGCGCACGCACCACTTCCGGGTTGTCGGCGCTCACCGCGGTCGAGGTGACCACCGCGTCGGCGTCGGCGATGTTGTCGGCGCTGTGGCCCTGCACCACGCGTGCGCCGAGTGCGGCCAGCCGGCGGGTGACCGCGTTGTCCGCGAGATCGGAGCCGCTGACCACGTAGCCCTGGTTCAGCAGCACTTCGGCGATGCCGCTCATGCCGGCGCCGCCGATACCGATGAAATGGATGTGGCTGATCTTGTGCTTCATGTCTGTTTTCCTCGCGCGAGAGCTGCGCAGATGTCGGCCACTTCGGCGGTTGCGCCGGGGCGGGCCAGCGCACGGGCACGCTGTGCCATGTCGAGCAGGCGGGTGCGGTCGAGCGAGCGGATGAGGGTGGCCAGCGCGTCCGCGTTCAGCGACGACTGCGGCATCAGCACCGCGGCGCTGGCGTCGGACAGGAAGCGCGCGTTGCCGGTCTGGTGGTCGTCGACCGCGTGCGGCAGCGGCACCAGCACCGAGGCGACGCCGGCGGCGGCCAGTTCGGCCACGGTCAGCGCGCCGGCCCGGCAGATGACCAGATCCGCCTGCGCATACGCGCCGGCCATGTCCTGGATGAAGGGCTGCAGCGTGCCGTCCACGCCGGCGGCGGCATAGGCCGCCTGCAGCGCCGGCATATTGCGTTCGCCGGCCTGGTGGATCACCTGCGGGCGCTCGCCTTCCGGAATCCGTGCCAGGGCCTGCGGCACCGTGTCGTTCAGCACCTGCGCGCCCAAGCTGCCGCCCACCACCAGAATGCGCAGCGGGCCGTTGCGTCCGGCAAGGCGCACAGCCGGATCGGGCAGTGCGGCGATGTCGGCGCGTACCGGGTTGCCGGTCCAGTGCGCTTTCGGCAGCGCGTCCGGGAAGCCGCCGAGCACCCGGTCGGCCACGCCGGCCAGCACGCGATTGGCGAGACCGGCGATCGAGTTCTGTTCGTGCAGCACCAGCGGGGTGCCGCGCAGCGCGGCCATCATGCCGCCGGGGAAGGTGACATAACCACCCAGACCCAGCACCACGTCCGGCCTGACGCGGCCGAGTACGCCCAGCGCCTGCCAGAAGCCGCGCAGCAGATTGAGCGGCAGCATGAGCTTGCGCAGCAGCCCCTTGCCGCGCAGTGCGCCGAAGCGGATGGACTGCAGCTCGTAGCCGCGCGGCGGCACGATGCGGGCTTCCATGCCCTGATCGTTGCCCAGCCAGACGACGTGCCAGCCGCGCGCGCGCAGCTCGTCGGCCACCGCCAGTCCCGGGTAGATGTGGCCGCCGGTGCCGCCGGCCATGATGAGCGCGGTGCTCACCGGCGGTTCTCCCAGTCGATGCGCAGGATGATGGCGAGCGCGATGCAATTGACCAGGATGCCGGAGCCACCGTAGCTCATCAGCGGCAGCGTGAGGCCCTTGGTCGGCAGGATGCCCACGTTCACGCCCATGTTGATGAAGGCCTGCACGCCGAACCAGATGCCCACGCCCTGCGCCACCAGGCCGGCATAGGCGCGCTCCAGCAGCAGCGCGCGACGGCCGATCGCGAAGCAGCGGTGCACCACCAGCGCGAACAGGCCGATCACCGTCGCCACGCCGAACAGGCCCAGTTCCTCGCCGATCACTGCGAGCAGGAAGTCGGTGTGCGCTTCCGGCAGATAGAGCAGCTTTTCCACGCTGCCGCCGAGGCCGACGCCGAACCATTCGCCGCGGCCGAAGGCGATCAGCGAGTGGGTGAGCTGATAGCCCTTGCCCAGCGGATCGTTGTTGAACGGATCGAGGAAGGCGATGAAGCGCCCCCAGCGCAGTTCGTTGAAGCGGATGATGATGGCGAAGCCGGCCAGCGCCACCACGCCCAGCGAGAAGAACAGCTTGCCGTTGATGCCGCCGAGGAAAAGCATGCCGAAGGCGATCAGCACGATGACCACGAAGGCGCCGTAGTCCGGTTCGGCCACCAGCAGCGCGCCGACGAACAGGATGACCAGCGCCATCGGCACGAAGGCCCGGCGGAAGGAGTGCATTTCCGGCAGCCGCCGCACGATGTAGCTGGCCGCGTACAGCACGGTGAACAGCTTCACCAGTTCGGACGGCTGCAGATTCACCGGACCGAGGTTGATCCAGCGGCGCGAATTGTTCACCACCGAACCGATGCCCGGTATCAGCACCAGCAGCAGGAGCACGATGCCGCCGAGGAAGAGCCACATCGACCACGCCTGCCAGGTGCGCACCGGCACCTGAAAGGCCATCAGCCCCGCGACGCCACCGATGGCGAGGAACACCGCCTGACGGATCAGGAAGAACTCCTGCTTGTTGCCGGTGAAGCGGCTGCTGTCGGCCACCGCGATCGACGCGGAATACACCATGACCAGACCGATCAGCAGCAGGGCCACCGCCGGCCACAGCAGCCAGGGGTCGAGTTCCGGCGTCTTGGTGGAATCACCGAAGCGGGGAGAGTCGAGACGCATGCTGCCACTCATGAGGGCGCTCCTTCGGCGGCGATGCGCCGCGCTTCGGCGATGAACACCTCGGCGCGGTGGGCGTAGTTGCGGAACATGTCCAGGCTGGCGCAGGCCGGCGACAGCAGCACCGCGTCGCCCGGCTGTGCGGCGGCGAATGCGGCGCGGGTGGCGTCTTCCAGCGTGGCGCAGGTGCGGTGGCTGACGCCGTGCGCCGACAGCACGTCGGCAATGGCCGGCGCGTCGCGGCCGATCAGCGCGCAGAAGCGTGCGTGACGCGCACACACCGGGCCGAGCGGCGCGAAGTCCTGCCCCTTGCCGTCACCGCCGAGAATCAGGGCGAGTGGCCGGCCGAGGCCTTCGATCGCCGCCACCGTGGCGCCGACATTGGTGCCCTTGGAGTCATCGATGAAACGGACGCCGGCGTGTTCCAGCACGGTTTCGACCCGGTGCGGCAGGCCGCTGAAATCGCGCAGCGCGGCGACGCAGCGGTCCTGCGGCAGGCCAACCGCTTCGCACAGCGCGAGTGCAGCCAGCGCGTTGTGCGCGTTGTGGCGTCCGGCCAGTTTCATGTCGTCGAGCGCCAGCAGAGCCTGATGGCCGCGCATCAGCTGAATGCGGCCTTCGACCGTGCGCAGTCCGTAGTCGTTGCCCGACGGTTCGCCATCGCCGAAGCGAATCACGCGCGCGCCGTCGCGGCGCATCGCGCTCACCCAGCTGTCGTCACGGTTCAGCACCTGCACCGTATGGGCACCGAAAATGCGCGCCTTCTCGGCCGCATACGCCGGCATGCCGCCCGGGTGGCGATCCAGGTGATCCTGGGTCACGTTGAGTACGGTGGCCGCATCGGCGTCCAGCGTGTCGGTGGTTTCCAGCTGGAAGCTGGACAGTTCCAGCACCCACGCGTCGGGTACCCGCCCTTCGTCCAGCACCCGCATCAGCGCATCGAGCGCGGCGGGCGAAATGTTGCCAGCCACTTCGGTGCTCAGACCGCAGGCGCGGCACAGCGCGCCGGTCAGCGTGGTGGTGGTGGTCTTGCCATTGGTGCCGGTGATGGCGATCACCTTCGCGCGTTCGCGCCAGCCCAGATCGCGCAGCGCGCGTGCGAACAGTTCGATCTCGCCCACCACCTCGATGCCGCGGCGCTTCGCTGCCTGCACCAGCGGCTCGTGCGGCGCGAGGCCCGGTGACAGCGCGAGCAGCGCGATACCGTCCAGCAGGCTGTCGTCGAATTTCCCGCAGCGCAGTTCGGCCGCCGGAAGGTCGCGCGCCAGCGCATCGAGCCCGGGCGGTGCCGCACGGCTGTCCGCCACGCGCAGCACCGCGCCCTGACGCCCGCACCAGCGGGCCATGGCCAGGCCGGATTCGCCGAGGCCGAGGACGAGGACGTGTGTGCCGAGGAGGCTCACTTCCGCGCCTCCACTGCGCCGTCCGCCGGGCCGTCCCAAGGACGAGCGCAGCCCCCTCGGGGGGCAGCGAACGGAGTGAGCGTGGGGGTCGTCGCGCCGTCCGCCGGGCCGCCCCAAGGGCGAGCGCAGCCCCCTTGGGGGGCAGCGAACGAAGTGAGCGTGGGGGTCGTCGCGCCGTCCGCCGGGCCGCCCCAAGGGCGAGCGCAGCCCCCTTGGGGGGCAGCGAACGAAGTGAGCGTGGGGGGCGTCACTCCCAGGCCGGATTCGCCGAGGCCGAGGACGAGGACGTGGGTTCCGAGGAGGCTCATTACCGCAGCTTCAGGGTCGAGAGGCCGAACAGCACCAGCATCAGCGTGATGATCCAGAAGCGCACCACGACCTGGGTTTCCTTCCAACCGCCCAGTTCGTAGTGGTGGTGAAGCGGCGCCATGCGGAAGATGCGCTTGCCGCCGGACCACTTGAAGTACAGCACCTGGATCATGACCGACAGCGTTTCGGCGACGAACAGGCCGCCCATGATGAACAGCACGATTTCCTGACGGACGACGACGGCGACGGTGCCAAGCGCGGCGCCGAGCGCCAGCGCGCCGACGTCGCCCATGAACACTTCCGCCGGATAGGCGTTGAACCACAGAAAGCCGAGGCCGGCGCCGCACAGCGCGCCGCAGAAGATGGCCAGCTCGCCGGCGCCCGGGATGAAGGGCACGCCGAGATAGCGCGAGAACACCGCGTTGCCGGCGACGTAGGCGAAGATGGCCAGCGCGCCGCTCACCATCACGGCCGGCATGGTGGCCAGGCCGTCGAGACCGTCGGTCAGGTTGACCGCGTGGCTGGTGCCGACGATGACGAAATAGGTCAGGATCATGAAACCGATGGCGCCCAGCGGGTAGGCCACGGTCTTGAAGAAGGGCACGATCAGTTCGAGCTGGGCCGGCTCCTGCGCGGTCAGGCCGAGATAGACCGCGGCACCGGCGGCGAACACCGAGGACCAGAAGAACTTGGGCTTCGCCGGCAGTCCCTTCGGATTGCGATGCACCACCTTGCGCCAGTCATCGACCCAGCCCACCGCGCCGAAACCCAGCGTGACGATGAGTACCACCCAGACGTAGCGGTTGGACAGATCGGCCCACAGCAGCGTGGTGACACCGAGCGCGATCAGGATGAGGGCGCCGCCCATGGTGGGCGTGCCGGCCTTGGTCAGGTGCGACTTCGGGCCATCGTCGCGCACCGCCTGGCCGATCTTGTATTCGGTCAGCTTGCGGATGAGCATGGGACCGAACATCCAGCAGATGGCGAGCGAACTCATCATCGCCAGCACCGCGCGCAGCGTGATGTAGTTGAACACGTTGAAGGCGCGGACGTCCTGCGCCAGCCAGCGGGCAAGTTCAAGAAGCATGGGTGTCGTATCCGGAGTGTGCGATCAGCGCGTCGGCGACGCGCTCCATGCGCATGAAGCGCGAGCCTTTCACCAGCACCGTGGTGGAGGCGTCGAGCTGCGGGCGCAGGGCGTCGGCGATGGCCGCGTGATCGGGGTAGTGGAGGGCGCCGCTGCCGAAGGCGGCAACCGCCGCGCGTGCGGCGTCGCCGGTGGCGAGCAGCGCGTCGATGCCGCGCTCCAGCGCGTAGGCGCCGGCTTCGCGGTGGAATTCAGGGCCCTGGTCGCCGACTTCGCCCATGTCGCCGAGGACCAGCACGCGGCGCCCGGTGGCGGACGACAGCACGTCGATGGCGGCGCGCACCGAATCCGGGTTGGCGTTGTAGCTGTCGTCGATCACGGTGCTGCCGGCCAGACCGGCTCGCACCTGCTGGCGGCCCTTGACGCCTTCGAAGCGGTTCAGCGCCCACACGACCGCGGCCATGTCGGCGCCGGCGGCGAGCGCTGCCGTCGCGGCGCACAGCGCGTTGCGGGCATTGTGCAGGCCGGGCACGCGCAGCGTGATGCGCGCGGTGCCGAAGGCGCCGTGCAGGTCGAGGCGGTAGCCCAGTCCTTCCGGGGTGGCGTCTGCGGTCACTTCGGCCGCACGGTCGAGGCTGAAGCGCAGCACCTGGCGGCCGGCGTTGCGGCCGCACCAGTAGTCGGCGAAGTCGTCGTCGCCATTGACCACGGCGACGCCGTCGGCACCGAGCGCGTCGAACACGTCGCCGTTCTCGCGCGCGACTTCGGCCACGCTGTTCATGAATTCGAGGTGTTCGCGCTGGGCGTTGTTCACCAGCGCCACGGTCGGTTTCGCCATGCCGGCCAGCCAGGCGATCTCGCCCGGATGGTTCATGCCCATCTCGATCACCGCCATGCGGTGCGTGTCGCGCAGACCGAACAGCATCAGCGGTACACCGATGTCGTTGTTCAGGTTGCCGCGCGTGGCCAGTACCGCGCTGTCCGGCTGCCAGCCGACGCTGGCAGCGTGGGCACGCAGGATGGCGGCGATCATTTCCTTGACCGTGGTCTTGCCATTGCTGCCGGTGACGCCGATCAGCGGCAGCGTGAAGCGGCTGCGCCAGGCACGCGCGATGTCGCCCAGCGCGATGCGGGTGTCGGCCACGCGGATCAGCGTGCCGGCCGCGTGCGTGCAGTCGTGTGCAATCACGGCAGCGGCGGCTCCGGCGGCCTGCACGTCGGCGATGAAGTCATGCGCGTCGAAGCGCTCGCCGCGCAGCGCGACGAACAGGTCGCCGGTCTTCACCGCGCGGCTGTCGGTCGAGAAGCCGCGGATGTCGACATCCGGCCCGCTCAGCGTGCCGCCACAGGCGGCGGCCACGTCCGAGGCTGTCCACAGCGCGCTCATTGCACACCTCCTCGGGCGGCGAGGGCGGCGGCGGCCTGGTCGGCGTCCGACCACGGCGTGCGTGCACCGGCGACTTCCTGATAGGGCTCGTGTCCCTTGCCGGCGATCAGTACCACGTCACGCGGATCGGCGCCGGTCACCGCGGCGCGGATCGCGACCGCGCGGTCGCGTTCGCGCTGCACGTCGGCGCATGTGGGCAAGCCGGCCGCGATGTCATCGAGGATGGCGTCCGGATCTTCGCCGCGCGGGTTGTCCGAGGTGATCCAGGTCCGCGCGGCGTGTTCGTAGGCGACCGCGCCCATCAGCGGCCGCTTGCCCGGGTCGCGATCGCCGCCGCAGCCGAACACGCACAGCAGACGACCGCCGCGCGCCGCCGCCACCGGCTGCAGCGCGCGCAGCGCCTGTTCCAGCGCGTCCGGCGTGTGGGCGTAGTCGACCACCACCAGCGGCTCGCCGCGGCCACCGAGACGCTGCATGCGGCCGGGCGGCGGCACCAGCCCGCCGGCGACGCGCGCGGCGTCGCTCAGCGACACGCCGGCGTGCAGCAGGCAGCCGGTCACCGCGAGCAGGTTCTGCACGTTGAAACGGCCAACCAGGGCCGCGTCCACCACCGCGCGGGCGTCGCCCTGTTCGATGTCGAAATGCAAGCCGTGCGCCGGATCGACGTTGCGGGCGCGCAGGCCGGTCACGCCGGAGGGCAGGTCGGCGTCCAGCGCGCAGCCGGTTACCGGCAGGCGCGCCGCCGTAGCGGTGGCGAGCAGGCGGCCGAAGGCGTCATCGGTATTGATCACCGCGGCCTGCAGACCCGGGTGGGAGAACAGCGCGGCCTTGGCCGCCCCGTAATGCTGCATGTCCGGGTGGTAGTCGAGGTGGTCGCGGGTGAGGTTGGTGAAGGCCGCGGTGTGGATGCGCACGCCGTCTATGCGCCGCTGGTCCAGGCCGATCGACGACACCTCCATCGCGCAGGCGGTGGCGCCGGCGGCGCGCAGGTCGGCCAGCGTCTGATGCACGCTCACCACGTCGGGCGTGGTGTTGGCGGATTCCGCCAGCTGACCCGGCAGGCCGCAGCCCAGCGTGCCGATGACACCGCAGCGGGTGCCCAGCGCCTGCATGGCCTGTGCGACCCACTGGCTGACCGAAGTCTTGCCGTTGGTGCCGGTAATGCCGATCACGTGCAGCGCGGCCGACGGGTGGTCGAGCAGGGCGTCCGCCAGTGCGCCTGCATGGGCGCGCAGGTCATCGATCTCGATCACCGGCACCGTCGTGCCGGCCGGTGCGCCCCCGGCCTCGCACAGCACCGCGCAGGCACCGGCCGCGATGGCGGCGTCGATGAAGCGGCGACCGTCGGTGCGCTGACCGGGCAGCGCGAAGAACAGGTCACCCGGCTGCACCCGGCGCGAATCCGCGCGCACCGCACGGGGCGTGATGCCGTGGCGGGCCAGTGCCTCGCGTACGCGGGCGACGGTCTGTCCGGCGTCGGCGGCGCTCACCAGCCCTCCTTGCCGGTGACCGAATTCTTCGCCATCTGCAGGGCGGGCACCGGGGCGTCCGGCGGCACGCCGGTGGCGCGCAGCGTCGCATTCATGATGTCGGAGAACACCGGAGCGGCGACCTGGCCGCCGTAATGCACGCCGTTCGACGGCTCGTCGATCATCACCGCGACGATGTAGCGCGGGTCGGACACCGGCGCGAAACCGACGAAGGAGGCGATGTACTTGTTCGCGTAGGCGCCGCCTTCGAGCTTGTGCGCGGTACCGGTCTTGCCGGCCACGCGGTAGCCCGGAATCTGCGCCTTGGGTGCGGTGCCGCCCGGGCCGGCCGCCATTTCGAGCATGCGGCGTACTTCGCGGGCGGTCTGGGCCGAGAACACCTGCAGGCCATTGACCTGCGGCGTATCGACCCGGGTCAGCGACAGCGGAATGAGGTCGCCGTCGCGGGCGAACACCATGTATGAGCGGGCCATCTGCATCAGCGTGACCGACATGCCGTGACCGTAGGACATGGTGGCCTGTTCCACCGGCTTCCAGCTCGCGGCCGGCCGCAGACGGCCACCGGCTTCGCCCGGGAAGCCCAGGCGCAGCGGCGAACCGAAGCCCATCTGGTCATAGACGTGCCACATTTCCGACGGCTTGAAGGTGCCGGCGATCTTGGCCACGCCGATGTTGGACGACTTCTGGATCACTTCGGCCAGCGTGAGCGTGCCGTGCGAATGCGCGTCGCCGATCGAGGCGCGGCCGAAGAACAGCTTGCCGGAACAGTCCACCGGCGTATCGAAGGTGTAGCGACCGCTCTCCAGCGCCATCGCGGCGATGATGGGCTTGATGGTCGAACCCGGCTCGTAGGTGTCGGTGAAGGCGCGGTTGCGCAGCGGCGGGCCGCTCAGCTGGTCGCGGTTGTTCGGGTTGTAGGTGGGCCAGTTGGCCAGCGCCAGCACCTCGCCGGTGCGGGTGTCGAGCACCACTGCGCTGCCGGCTCGCGCCTTGTGGTCGGTCACCGCCTGCTTGAGCTTGCTGTGCACCAGGAACTGCAGCCGCGCGTCGATCGCCAGGCGCACATCGCCTCCGTCGCGCGGCGGGGCCAGCACCTCGATGTCCTCGACCACATTGCGGCGGGCGTCTGTGATGACGCGGCGCTGGCCGACCTGACCGGTCAGCGGCCGGTTCATCGCCAGTTCGATGCCTTCCAGACCGTTGTCGTCCATGCCGGTGAAACCGACCACGTGCGCGCTCACTTCGCCGTGCGGGTAGTAGCGGCGGTATTCCGGTTCGGCGCGGATGCCCGGCAGCTTGAGGGCCAGAATCTGCTTGGCGACCTCGGGCTGCACCTGACGCTTCAGATAGCTGCGGCCGCGGTTCTCCGGAATCCTGCGGGCGATCTCGCGATGGTCCATGCCCAGCAGTTCGGCCAGCTGACGGATCTGCGCCGGCGACAGCTTCTCGGCGCCGATGTCCTTCGGATTGGCCTTGGCGTCGCTCCGGGTCGGACGCGACTCGGCGACGATGGCCGACACCTGGGTGCTCATCGCCAGCACCTGCTCGTTGCGGTCGAGCACGCGGCCGCGCGAGGCCGGCGTCGGCAGCACGCGCGAGAAGCGCTCTTCGCCCTTGCGCTGATAGAACTCGTCATTGACCACCTGCAGCCAGAAGGCGCGGGCGACCAGACCGCCGAACAGCGCCATCATGACGATGAGCATCAGGCGGGCGCGCCAGGCGGGCAGCAGTTCGGCGAGCAGCGGGTTGTGGGCGAACTTCATTGTCCGGCCTCGGTGGAGTCGATCACGATGATGCGGTTCGGGTCGGGCGCACGCATGCGCAGCTTGGTTTCCGCCAGATCGGAAATCCGGGCGTGCGCCGCCAGCGCTCCCTGTTCGATCTGCAGCTGGCCCCACTCGGTTTCGAGCACCCGCATGCGGGTGAGCTCGCGTTCGAGTTCGGTGTGCAGCGCGCGCGAGCGGTGCTGCGACGACACCATGGACACCGCGCTGACGACCAGCGCGGCGATCAGGAGCAGATTCAGGCGCAGCACGTCAGGCCACCTTTTCCGCGACCCGCAGCGTGGCGCTGCGTGCCCGCGGGTTGCGGGCCAGTTCGTCGTCGCCGGCACGGACGCGGCCGATCAGCTTCATCTTCGGCTGCGGCAGCTGGTCGGCACGCAGCGGCAGATTGCGCGGCGGCTGTGGCGGCGAGGCCTGGTCGGCCATGAAGCGCTTGACCATGCGGTCTTCCAGCGAGTGGAAGGAAATGACCGCCAGCCGCCCGCCGGGCTTCAGGGCCGCCAGTGCCTGCGGCAGCACTAGCGACAGCTCTTCAAGCTCCTGATTGATGAAAATCCGTAGAGCTTGAAAGCTGCGCGTCGCCGGATGCTGGCCCGCCTCGCGCGTGCGGACAGCGGACGCCACGATCGCGGCAAGCTGGGTTGTGCTGTCGACAGGCCGCTCGCTCCGAGCAGCAACAATCGCCTTTGCAATCGCTGAAGCAAACCGTTCTTCGCCATAGTCCCTGATGACCTCCCTGATGTGCGCTTCTTCGGCGCGTGCAAGCCACTGCGCCACCGTTTCACCCCGGCTGGTGTCCATGCGCATGTCCAGCGGTGCGTCCTGCCTGAAACTCATGCCGCGCGCCGCCTCGTCCAGCTGGGGCGAGGACACGCCGATGTCGAGCAGCACGCCATCCACGTCGTGCACGCCGAGTTGTTCAAGTACCGCCCCCATTTCCGCGAAGCGCGCGTGCACCAGCGTGAAACGGGGATCGGTGATGGACTGGCCGGCGGCAATGGCCGTCGGGTCGCGGTCAAGCGCGATCAGCCGCCCGTTCGGGCCCAGCCGCTCGAGCAGCGCGCGGCTGTGACCGCCGCGACCGAAGGTGCCGTCCACGTAGACGCCCTCGGGGCGCACCGCCAGCGCGTCCAGCGCTTCGGTGAGCAGAACCGGGATGTGCGTCATGTCAGGCCCGCCCGGATGCCGACTGTCGCGGCGCAGTGCGGGACGACCACGCATCGCAGGACCGGTGCGCAGGGAAGGCGTGCAGGGTGACCATCTTCAGAACCTGAACGAACCGGTGACTTCGGACGGCAGCGGCACCGCGCCTTCGCGTGCGTCGCGGGCGGCGGCTTCGGCGTTCCAGCGTGCTTCGTCCCACAGCTCGAAACGGTTGCCGCGGCCGACCAGCATGACGCCCTTGGTCAGACCGGCGCGCTCGCGCAGGTCGGCGCCGAGCAGCAGGCGGCCAGCGCGGTCTATGGTTTCGTCGCGCGCGTTGGCGGTGAAGCTGAGCTTGAAATCGTTGCTGGCCTGATCGAGATCCGGCAGCTGGTCCAGACGGGCCAGCAGTGCTTCGAACTCGGGCAGCGGGTAGAGCAGGATGTGTTCGCGGGTGCGGGCGGTCATGACGACTTCGCCCTCGCACATGTCCATCAGCTTTTTGCGCGGACGAGCAGGGATGACGATGCGGTGCTTGTCATCCATGGTGAGTCGTGTCGTCCCGTAGAACATGCGCGTGCCCGGAAAGGCCTGGTCAGGAGCGGCGGACTGGAGCGGCGGTCAGAATCGTCTTTCCCACAATCACTCCACTTTTTATCCAATATTGCTCCACTTTAGCCATCGGCCGGCCCCCGGTCAATAGCCGTAACGCTGCAAATTCATTGCTGCAACAAGGACTTAGATGCGAATTTCGTCACGCATCAAAAATAAAAACCCTTTGTTTTTAATGGGATAGAAAATGAACTGAATGTGGGGTGTGAACAGATGCGCGCGCCATGCGGCGGCGTGGAGCGAAGTGGGTGAAAGTGGGGCGCCTGTGCTGCGGAGGGGATGAAACGTGGGCGGTGCGGCGGGTCAGCGCCGTCGGGTCATCCGGCAGGGAGTGGAAGTCCGCCTGTAAGCCGGGTTCTGTTGTGCGCGAACGCACCGGCAACCATTCATCTGGGCGGCGTGTTGCCACGCCGCTCGAGCAGCCTACCCGGAAGCGACACGAGCCGCGTCATGG
>Ga0123397_136485_pt1 | contig 28389 bp, 26 predicted proteins | sample T10HLNH4metaT_FD_89925 | JGI IMG/M metagenome (GOLD analysis project Ga0123397, IMG submission 89925) | Methane-oxidizing artificial microbial communities from Washington, USA to study methane cycling - T10-HLNH4 metaT (Metagenome... ... | reverse complement strand
TTTCCTTAGTTTTAATTCTCGTATTTAGTTCTAATACCTTTACTGGAATAGATTTCCTACTATTCAGTTGTTATTTCTATTACTTATCTCTTTTTGCCTTTTGTTTGGATTTTCTTTCTTTTTTATTCTTATGGGGTCTGTCGACATCAGCTTCGTCCATCCGGCACCCCTGCGCGGGGCATGGCGCACAACGCGCCGTCCGGTCTGCACGAACCCGATGCCGACAGCCCTCGGGGGCGCCTCTTTGTGCGTCCTCTTCAGTGCTCAGTGCTGTCCTTCTTTCAGTCCGGGCGCGGCCTCGCCGCGTTGTCCGAACGCTTCCTGCTCGCGGTGCAGGTAGGCGAAATGCACATTTCGCCTGTGCCACACCGCGTATCCATACCAGTCGCGGAACTCCGCGACTTCCACCGACTGCGTCGCCTCCTGCAGCGACACACCCTGTTCAAACAGCGCCCCGGTCTGCGCGATCAGCGACTCCAGGTAGCGCTTCGGTGCGGTCAGCACCTCGCTGCCGCCCGGCGCGCCATGCGCCGGCACCACCCGCTTCGCCCCGAGCGCCGCCAGTTCGGTCAGCGCGTCGCGCCAGCCTGTTTCCAGCGCGTTGTACAGGTCGGGCAGATAGCCGCTTGCGCCCAGCTCGCCCGCAAAAAGCGTACCGCTCTGTTCGTCGTACAGCGCCGACGCACCCGGCTGGAACGTATGCCCGAGATGGATCAGCGTCAGTCGCCGGGTCAGGCCGGGCACCAGGCCGACCAGCCGGGCTGTCCGCTCGACCACGAGGGTCGCCGGTGCCGGTTCTGTACTCGACATCATATTTTCCCCCAGCGCAGCGGTCAGACGCTCGACACAGCTGTGACAGCTGGCCCTGATGAAGCGGTCTGTTTCAGTCTGCGCCACTACCGGCACACCCCGTGCCACGAAAACGCCGTTGCCGAGCACGTGATCGCCGCCGCCGTACAGCACGACGGCCAGCACCACCGGCCGGCCGAAATGGCGCTCGACCGAGGTCAGCAGGTGCTGCGCGAAACGATGGCTGGTACCGGTGCCGACCAGCACCAGGCCACGCGCGTCCTCGATCACCCCGATATTGGTGATGAAACCGGCGTTGTCGGCATTGACCTCGAAGCCTGGCGCGCGCAGCACATGAACGCCGGGCGCCAGCGTCTGGACCTGAAGTTCGGGCAGATGCGGCGCGCTGTCCGCGGCGAACGCGGCCGCGCTGGCCACAAGACAGAAAATCGCGATGACGGCGCAGATCAGACGGGAAACAATCCCGCGAAACTCGGGGGCCGGAACCGGGGTCTTCACCCCTGTGATAGCCTTTTTTCTGCCCCTGAAGGCCACACCCCGGTCAGCTGCCGCCCGGGACATCGATAACAAATGAGGAGAACCGGCTTGAAATTCCATCGCTTCCAGATTGCTGCCGCCGCCGTTGCCACGCTGCTCGCACCGGGCATCGCGTCGGCGCATGACTATTCGACCCAGACCCGGGTCGAGTTCGTGCTCGAGTGCATGAAAACCCACGGCGGCGCGTATGAGTATCTCTACAAGTGCTCCTGCCTTATCGACGAAGTCGCGCAGAAGCTGAGCCACGACGACTTCATCGACATGTCCAGCATCGCCCGCTATTCGCAGATGAGTGGCGAACGGGCCGGCGTGTTCCGCGACTCCGAACAGATGAAGGACGCCCGCAAGAACTATCTGGCCATCATCAAGCAGGGCGAAAAGGCCTGCTTCATCAACAGCAAGTAAGCGTTCCGGGGCGGCGTCCGCCGCCCCTGCTCCGCTGACGCGCCGGGCGCGCTCAGCTGCCGCGCAGCGCAGGCCTGATCGCCACCGCGCTCTCGAACTTCAGATCCTTGGAGTCGACGATCACCGCCTTCAGTTCGCCTTCGCCCTTGGGCACGAACCAGAAGCGGAAATTGGGGTTTTCGCTGATCGAGAAATCGACGTCGGCGCTCATCACCGGCTCGCCGCCATAGCTCACCTCGACCCGGCGCACGAAATGCGGCGGCACGTACAGCCGGGTGACCTGGTCCATGGCCAGTCCTGAGCTGTTCGGGTGGCTGATCATGAGCTGGGCGGCGTTGGGCCGGCCGGCGGCCACCGCGTCCTCTTCCAGCTTGATCTTCATCTTGCCCAGCCGGGCCAGCGCCTCTTCCATGTCCTTTCCGGCTGGCGCGGAACAGCCGCCGGACGCCTTCACGTAGCGGCGGGCCATGTAGATCTTGCCGTCGCTGGTTTCGGCCAGCGCACGCACCCAGCTGTAAGCCTCGATGCGCACCCGGGTTTCGATGTCGGCCCGGCCCGCCATCGGCGCGAAGGTGAAGGTGCCGCCGATCGGTGACGGATTCTCGTCGATCACCAGATGCAGGCGGGTCACCCGTACGCCGCCCGGCAGTTCCTTCGTGCGCACCGCCAGCGGCACCACCGCCGCATCTTCGGCCCGCACCGGCGCCTCCAGTTCGACCACGGCGCCGGTGGTGTCGTCGATCACCGTCCGGTCGCCGACCAGCAGGTTCTTCACCTTGCCCCAGATCGCGGTATCCGACCCGTCGGCGGCCGCATGGGCGCCGGTGACACAGAGAAAACCGGCCGCAAGAACAGCCAGCACGCGCGAAATTTTCATTTTTACCTCCTCCAGTTGGACAGCTCCGTGGCGACCAGTCTGACGCCGGCCGCTCGTTTGTTCTGTAACCCAGGTCGCCAAGCACGCGACCGCCAGTGAATCAGGGTTGGGCGCGACGCTCCCAACCCTGATTCACTCACCCGTGGGAGCGGCGCCCCCGCCGCGATGCAGCCTCAACCACCCGCCACGCTCATTCCAACGCCCCATCGCGACGAGGCGTCGCTCCCACAAAACCCCACCGCGCGTCGCTCGCACTCGGGACCCTCGCGTCACTCACCCGTGGGAGCGGCGCCCCCGCCGCGATGCGGCCTCAATCAATCGCCACGCTCATTCCACCGCCCCGTCGCGACGAGGCGTCGCTCCCACAAAACCCCGTCGCGCATCACTCGCACTCGGGACCCGCGCTCCAGCCGCGCATCGATCACCCGTGGGAGCGGCGCCCCCGCCGCGATGCGGCCTCAACCACCCGCCACGCTCATTCCACCGCCGCATCGCGACGAGGCGTCGCTCCCACAAAACCCCACCGCGCGTCACTCGCACTCGGGATCCGCGCTCCACCACGCGTCGCTCGACTGTGGGAGCGGCGCCCTCGCCGCGATGCGGCCTTCAATCAGGCTCTATCTCCGTTCAACCGCCCTATCGCGGCGAGGGCGCCGCTCCCACGAAAACACCGTCGGCCGATCAATCCTCCCACTCCAGCTCCGCGTACGCTGCGGTGACATTGCGGCGATGGAACAGTTCGGCCAGTTCCCAATTGCCGACCTGATCTCGCGCGACTTCGTCGGCGGCCTGGGCCAGCTTTCGGCCGGCCTTGATGGCCGCCCTCGTTTGATCGGCCAATGCCTGCAGGTAGTTCCGCTGTTTCGCAAAAGCGGCGCGCCAGTCGGTGCCCGAATCGCCGTGACCGGACACCACACGCTTCAGGTCGAGCGCGGCGATCTGGTCGCCCACCTTGAGCCAGCCGAGCAGCTTGCCGTCGACGACAGGCATGTGGCCGACGAACAGCAGGTCGCCGGCGAACAGCGTGCCGCTCGCTTCGTCGAGCACGGTGAGGTCGTTGTCGGTGTGAGCGGTCGGCCAGGCGTGCAGCCGGAGCCGGCGGTCACCGAGGTCAATGCTTTCCTCGCCCTGCACGGCGCGGGTTGGCGCCACCAGTTCGATACCGCGGCCGGCCTCGCCCATCAGGCGTTCGGCCGCTGCGACGTAGCCGCGCCCGCGTGCCGCCAGCGCCGGCAGCAGCTTCACGTGGCCGATGAAGGCGGGCGCGTCGGCGAGAAAGGCCTGATTGCCCAGCAGGTGGTCCGGATGCACGTGGGTGTTGATCACGTAGCACACCGGCAGCGCGGTTTTCTGCCGCACGCTCTCGCGCAGCGCGGCCCCCACCGCCGGCGATCCGCCGGTGTCGATCACCGCCACGCAGCGGCTGCCGACCACGAAACCGAGATTGGAAATGGCGCCGCGGTTGTGCGCGTCCTGTTCCGCGGTTTCGCCATTGAACACGAATACGCCGGGCGCGATCTCGCGCACCGGCAGCGGTTCGGCCGCCCGCGCCGGCAGCATCGCCAGCAGGCCCAGACAGCACGCCGCCAGCCCGATCCGCCACGCGCTGCGCGGCGCTGCAGATTTGCGCTCCACTGTGTCCCTCGTTAGCATGCGGCGTCTCCGGCGTTCATCTTGCGCCACTCTCCAGCCACTTTTCCTGCGGCCCAGAATAACAAATCAGGATGCAGCGCCCCACCCTTCCACTCCGCCTGCTGCTGCCGATTCTGGCGATGTCCGGTTGTGCCCTGCAGCATGTGGAGCCAGCCCCGCTGCAGCCGGAAACCACCCACGCCGCCTACCGCCAGCGCACGCTGGGTGATGCCGCCACGCGCGAACTGCTGGCGCAACGCAATATCGACGTCAGCGCCTGGCCGCCTGCGCGCTGGACGCCGGAGCTGCTGGTGCTCGCTTCGCTCGACCGCCATCCGCTCACCGCCCAGGCCCGCGCCCGCGCGCAGCTGGCCCGGGCCGAACTGCAGACCGCAGGCCTGAAGCCGCGCGTGTCGCTGTCGCCCGAACTGGAACGCAGCAATGACCGCAGCGGCGGGCAGTCGGCATGGAGCGTTGGCCTGGCGCTGGATCTGGCGGTCACCGGCCAGTCGGTGCGCGAGGCGCGCATCGAGCGCGCCCGGCTGCTGGCCGATGCGGCGGTGCTGGACGAAGCCGATGCGGTGTGGGCGATACGCGGCGCGGCCCGACGCGCCCTGCTCGATCTGTGGTCGGCCAATGCCGAACTCAAGCTGCTGGACCAGCTGGTGGTCGGCTGGCTGGACGCGCAGGCGGCGATGCAGAAGCGCTACGAGCTGGGCGCGGCCGACGCGCTGGAGCTGACCACCACCCGCACCGCGGCCGCGCAGGCCGAATCGCGCTACGTGGTGACCGAACAGCGGCAGATCCGCGCCCGCGGCGAACTGGCCCAGGCGCTCGCGCTGCCGCTGTCGGCGGTCGATGCGCTGGCGCTCGATTTCAGCGAATTCGAAAATCCGCCGCCGCTGCCGGCGGACGACGCACTGCGCGCCGCCACCCTGCTCGACCGCATTGACCTGCGCCGCGCGCTGGCGCGGCACGAAGCGGCCGAAGCGGGCCTGCGCGTTGAACTGCGCGCCCAGTATCCGGAAATCCGCATCCAGCCCGGCCTGCTGTGGGACCAGGGCGCCACCGTGTGGAAGCTGGGCGCCTCGCTGCCGCTGTTCGCCGGCGAACGCCAGGCCGGACCGATCGCCGAGGCGGTCGCGCGGCGCGAGCTGGCGGCACAGGAATTCCTCGCGCTGCAGGCGCAGTCGCTGGGCGCGCTCGACCTCGCCCGCGCCCGGGTGAAGGCGGCGGTGCTCGATACCGACGGCGCCGAAGCCGAGCACGACGAAGAAAGACTGCAGCTCACCCGCACCGAACAGCGCTACACCCGCGGCGACGCCGACCGGCTGGACCGCCAGCTGGCCCGCATCCGGCTGATCGAAGCCGACATCCGGGTGGTGCAGGCACGCACCCGCACGCTCGCCTCACGCCTGGCGCTCGAGGACGCGCTGCAACGGCCGCTGTCGGCCGTGATGGAAGGACGACCATGAAACTGATCACCCCCTACCGCGCGATGTTCGTGATGGGCCTCGTCATCATCGGCCTGGTGTGGACCGTCATCTACTACGCCCGCGACGAATGGCGGCTGCACGACGCCGCGCCGGACGACGACATCGCGGTGCCCTCTCTGGTCGATCGCGACGAAAGCGGCATGGTGAGCGTGAAGCTCACCGCGGCCGCGCAGAAGGCCAGCGGCATCGAGGTCGGCCAGCCGGTGGCGGTGCGTGCCGGCACCGAGCGCGAAGCGCAGGCCACGGTGCTGGACGTGGAACCGCTGTTCGCGCTGCGTTCGCAGCTGCACGAGGCACGCGCCGACATCGCCCGCCTCGCCTCGCAGCTCGCCCGATCCGAAGCCGAACGCGACCGCATACAGGCGCTGTACAACGACGACCGCAACGCCTCGGAGCGTGCGCTGCAGACCGCGCGCAGCCAGGCCGAACAGGACCGCGGCGCGCTGGCCGCCGCGCGCGCCCGGGCAGACGGCCTGTACGCACGCCTGGTGCAGGGCTGGGGCACGCTGGCCGGCGATGCCTCCGGCGAAGGCCCGAAAGAGCTGGAACGTCTGGCCGACCGCCGGGCATCGCTGGTGGCGATCGCGCTGCGCGGCGAAGGCGAGGCACCGCCGCTGATGCAGCTGCGCCTGCCGGACGGTGCCGACCTGATCGAGGCGCGCCGCATCGGTCTGGCGCCGCGCAGCGTCAGCTTCGCCGCCGGTGAAACCTGGCTGTACAAGACCGAGCGGGTGCTGCCCACCGGCACCCGGCTGGCCGCGCGCGGCGTGACCGGTACCGAAGTGCTGCACCTCGTGCCCAACAGCGCGGTGGTCTGGTACGCCGGCCTGCCCTGGGTCTATGTGCGCGACGACGACGAGCCGGAAGAATTCATCCGTCAGGCGCTGCCGGCGGAATCGCAGCGTCCGGACGGCTGGCTGGCCCCGGCGCTGGAAGAGGACGCGCGCGTCGTCATTCGCGGCGCCCAGCTGCTGCTGTCGGAAGAGCTGAAGCACACCCTGGCGGACGAGAACGATGACTGAGTGCCTGCCGGCCTTTTCGCCTGCGGGGCCGTGCGATGTGACCGCCGCAATCGCGGCGGGGCGCCGCTCCCACACGAACCTGCGCAGTCCGTCGCCAGAGACCCAGTGCGAGAACAACGGTCACGGCCGGAGCCTTTGTCACAAGAACCCGCACAGTCCATCGCTCCACCCCCTGTGGGAGCGGCGCCCCCGCCGCGATGCGGCCGTGGCCGGTCGCAACGGCCTTTCACATGCAGGGCAGGCGCCTGCGAACGACTTCATCGCTGGCGAGCCTGTGCACGATGCGACCGCCGCAATCGCGGCGGGGCGCCGCTCCCACATGAACCCGCACGGTCCGTCGCCAGAGACCCAGTGCGAGAACAGCGGTCACGGCCGGGGCCTTTCTCACAGGAAACCGCACAGTCCATCGCTCCACCCCCTGTGGGAGCGGCGCCCCCGCCGCGATGCGGCCGTGGCGGGTCGCGATGACACTGACTGCAGGGGCGCACGATGATTGAAACCATCGTCCGTTTCTCGGTCCGGCGGCCGGCCATCGTGCTGGCGCTGGCACTGGTGCTCACGCTGTACGCGCTCAGCCGCATGTTCGATGCGCGGCTGGACGTGTTCCCGGAATTCGCGCCGGCGCAGGTGGTGATACAGACCGAGGCGCCGGGCCTGCCGGCCGATCTGGTGGAAACCCGGGTCACCACGCCGATCGAGGCGGCGGTGTCCGGTACCCGCGGGCTGAAGGAGCTGCGCTCGCAGTCCATCCCCGGACTGTCGGTGGTCACCGTCATCTTCGACGAGAAATCGGATCTGTTCCGCAACCGGCAGCTGGTGGCCGAGCGGCTGGGCACGCTGGGTTCGCTGCTGCCGCCGCGGGTGACGCCGGTCATCACGCCGCTCACCTCGTCGGCCTCCACGCTGCTGGGCGTCGGCCTCACCTCGGACAAGCGCTCGCTGATGGACATGCGCTACCTGGTCGATTCGGTGGTGCGCCCTCACCTGCTGGCGGTACCCGGCGTGGCCGACGTGAACGTGTTCGGCGGCGACGTGCGGCAGTGGCAGATACAGCTCGACCCGGCCCGCCTGCGCACGCTGGGCGTCACGCTGGCCGACGTGGAGAACGCGGCGCGCGGCGCAGCCACCGTGGCCGGCGCCGGTTTCGTCGAGAGCGACAACCAGCGCCTGCTGATCGCGGTCGATGCCACGCCAGCCACCGCGCGCAGCCTGGAACAGCTCACCGTCACGCTGCCCGACGGCCGCTCGCTGATGCTGGGCGACATCGGCAAGGTCCGCGAAGCGCCGGCACCGGCGATCAGCGCGGCGCAGATCAATGGCACGCCGGGCGTGTTCATGATGGTGCAGGGCCAGCTCGGCGCCGACACGCTGGGCGTCACGCTGGAACTGGAAAAGGCGCTGGCCGACCTCGCGCCGCTGCTGGAGCGCGAACAGCTCACGCTGCATCCGGCGCTGTTCCGCCCGGCCAACTTCATCGAAACCGCGCTCGGCAACGTGCGGACCGACGTGCTGATCGGCGCCTCGCTGGTCATCGTGGTGCTCTTCCTCTTCCTGTACAACCTGCGCACCGCCTTCATTTCCGCGGTGGCGATTCCGCTGTCGCTGCTGGCCGCGGTGCTGGTGATGCTGGAAGCCGGCGCCAGCCTGAACATCATGGTGCTGGGCGGTCTGGCGATCGCGCTCGGCGAGGTGGTGGACGACGCCATCATCGACTGCGAGAACATCTACCGCCGGCTGCGCGAAAACCGCCACAGCGGCTCGCCGGTGGCGACCTGGAAGGTGGTGCTCGACGCCTCGATGGAGGTGCGCAGTTCGGTGGTGTACGCCACCTTCATCGTGGCGCTGGTATTCGTGCCGCTGCTCACGCTGTCGGGCGTGGCCGGCAAGCTGTTCGCGCCGCTGGGGCTGGCCTACATCCTGGCCATCATGGCCTCGCTGGTGGTGGCGCTGACGGTGACGCCGGCGATGAGCTGGCTCATGCTGGGCCAGCGCGACCTGCCCGACGACGACCCGCCGCTGATCCGCTGGCTGCGCCCGCGCTACGAGCGCACGCTGCGCGCGATCGAACGCAAACCGCAGCGGCTGATTGCGGTGGTCATGCTGGTGCTGGCCGGCGGCATCGGCGTGCTGCCGCTGTTCGGCGGCGAATTCATTCCGCCGCTGCGCGAAGGCCACTACATCGTGCACCTGTCGACCATTCCGGGCACCGCGCCGGGCGAGGTGCTGCGCGTGGGCCAGAAGGTGACCGAACAGATCCTGAAGATCGACGGCGTGAAGTCGGTGGCGCAGTGGGTGGGCCGCGCACAGAACGGCGCCGACCCCTTCGGCCCGCACTACAGCGAGGTGGAGATCGAGATCGGGCCGCTGGACGGCGCCACCCAGTCGCGCATCCTGGCCGACATCCGGCGCACCGTGACCGGCGACGACGGCGACGAGGACCGCTCGGACGAAGCGGCGCAGGCCTCGGTCGGCTTCCCCGGCCTCGCCTTCTCGGTCAATACCTTCCTGACCGAACGCATCGGCGAAACCGAATCCGGCTTCCCGGCCGCGCTGGTGGTGCAGGTGTTCGGCACCAACCTCGACCGGCTCGATGCCGACGCCACCGCGGTGGCGCAGGCGCTGGGCAAGGTGAAGGGCGCGACCGACGTGCAGGTGCTGGCACCGCCGGGCACGCCGGAAATCATCGTGCGGCCGCGTCTGGACAAGCTGGCGGTGTGGCGGCTGTCGCCGGACGATGTGCTACTCGCCGCCCAGACCGCCTTCGCCGGCAGCCGGGTGAGCGAGGTGTACCGCGGTACGCTGGCCACGCCGCTGGTGGTGACGCTGGACCCGGAGCACCGCCGCTCGCCGACCGAAATCGGCCGGCTGCCGCTGCGCACGCCGGACGGCCGGCTGATCGAACTGCGCGACGTGGCCGACATCGCGATCGAGAACGGCCGCTACAAGATCCTGCATTCGGGCGGCAAGCGGGTGCAGACCATCACCGCCAACCTCGCGGCCGGCCACGACCTGGCCCAGTTCAGCGCCGAGGTGCACCGCGCGCTGCGCGAACAGGTGAAATTCAATCCGGGCAGCTACTACAAGGTGACCGGCGCGGCCGAAGCGCAGGCGCAGGCGCGGCGCGAACTGACCACCCACTCGCTGCTGGCGGCCGCGGCCATCGCCATCCTGCTGATGCTGGCCTTCTCCAACCTGCGCAACCTGATGATCACCTTCGTGAACCTGCCGTTCGCGCTGATCGGCGGCGTGCTGGCCGCGCTGGCCGGCGGCGGCTGGCTGTCGCTCGGTTCGGTGGTCGGCTTCGTGACGCTGTTCGGCATCACGCTGCGCAACTCCATCATGCTGGCGTCGCACTACCAGCATCTGGTCGAAGTGGAAGGCCGCGTCTGGAACATCGACACCGCCATCGTCGGCGCGGCGGAGCGCCTGCCCTCCATCCTGATGACCGCGCTGGTGACCGGCCTCGGCCTGATGCCGCTGGTGCTGGGTTCGGGCGAACCCGGGCGCGAGATCGAAGGCCCGATGGCCGCCATCATCGTCGGCGGTCTGGCCACCTCCACCCTGCTGAACCTGCTGGTGCTGCCCACGCTGCTGCTGCACTACGGCCGCTTCGAGCGCCGCAGCGAACAGGCCTGAGCGCGGCGCGCCGCCGCGGCCCGGGTCAGCCCTGGGAGCGCAGGCTGCGCCGGAACATGAGCAGCGAGGCGCCGAACAGCGTGGCGGCGATGGCCGCCATCGCCAGCAGGCTGGGCCACACCACGTCCAGCCCGGCACCGCGGTAGAGCACCGCCTGCGCGAGGCTGACGAAATGCGTGGTCGGCGCGAACTGCATGATGAACTGCACCGCCTGCGGCATGCTTTCGCGCGGCGTCATGCCGCCGGACAGCAGCTCCAGCGGCAGGATGACCAGAATCATCATGAGCCCGAGCTGGGGCATGTTGCGCGACAGCGTACCGATGAAGATGCCGAGCGAGGTGGTGGCCAGCAGCTGTATCAGCGCGCCGGCCATGAACAGCGGCAGCGAGCCGGCGATCGGCACCGCCAGCGCGCCGCCGATCACGAAGTGCAGCGACAGGCCGACCGCCACCCACACCACCAGCGCCATCGCCCACACCTTGGCGAACATGATTTCGAAGGCGCCGACCGGCATCACCATCAGGTGTTCCAGCGTGCCGTGCTCGCGCTCGCGGATCAGTGCTGCGCCAGTCAGGATGACCGACAGCAGCGTCACGTTGTTGATCAGTTCCATCACGCTGCCGAACCACGCACTGGTCAGGTTGGGATTGAACAGGATGGTGGGCGCCAGCTCGATCGGCGCAACCGTTTCGGTCCGCCGGTGCTGCACGAATTCCGCCACCTCGCCGAGCACGATGTTCTGGATGTAGTTGGCGCCGATGAAGGCCTGGCTCACCCGCATCGCGTCGATATTCACCTGAATGGACGGCTGTTCGCCGGCCAGCACGTCGCGCTCGAAGTCCGGCGGAATGTCGAGCACGAAAGTCCAGCTGCCGGCATCCAGCCCGGGATCGACCGCCGGCGGCGCGATCATGTCCGGCCGCTTGAAGTACGGCCCGTAGAAGGCGCCGGCAATGCGTGCCGACAGCACAGAGCCATCCTGATCGACGATGGCGATCGGCGCGTTGTGCAGCTCCTGCGACGTGGCGGTGGCGGCGCTGTAGATGCCGCCGGAGAACGCCCACGCGATCATGATGAGCAGCACCTTGTCGTGCCACAGGCTCATCAGTTCCTTCAGCCCGAGTCGCCAGGCGTTGAGCAGGCGGCGCCTCATCCTGAAAACCCCGGCCGATCGGCGATCGGTGAAACGCAACGGGCGCGGCTGGCGGGGTGTACGGCAAGGCGCGAGGACGCGGCAGGATGGCCCCCTGCAAGGACGAGCAACACCGCCGGGCGCCCCGCCAGCCGTGCGCGCGACGTCGAAGCGGTCTCACCCGGACGATGAGCGATGCACGCTGCGGGCTCCCTTGACGGGCAGGGCATGCAGCACCTTGGCAAGCGGTCGGCCGGGGTTTTCAGGATCATTTTTCCTGCTTCTTCAGTAGCCACACGCTGAGCAGCGTGAGTACCGGCACGAAAGCGGCCATCGCCAGATAGTCGGCGTACAGGTCGCGCAGTTCGAGCGCCTTCGAGAACAGGCCGCGGCTGATGGTGAGGAAATAGGTGGCCGGGAAGAAGGTGCCCATGGTGCGGCCGGCGCCTTCCAGCGAAGACACCGGATGGGTGAGCCCGGAAAAGGTGACCGTGGCCAGCATGGTCACCACCGCGGTCGCCGCCAGCGCGGCGATCTGTGTCTGCGCGAACGAGGACATGAGCAGGCCGATGCCGGTGGTCGCGGTGACGAAGATGAGCGCCGCCAGACTGAGCGCGGCCAGGCTGCCCTTGAGCGGCACCTCGAACACGAAGATGGCGAGCAACACCAGACCGTAGAAGCTCGCCATGCTCACCGCGATATAGGGCAGCTGCTTGCCGAGCAGGAATTCCAGCCGGGTGACCGGCGTGGCGTACAGATTGGTGATCGACCCCAGCTCCTTCTCGCGCACCACGCCCACCGCCATCAGGATGGCCGGGATGAAGGTGAGCAGCAGCGGAATGACCGCCGGCACCATGGCATACACGCTGCGGAAGCCCTGGTTGTAGCGGTAGCGCATGTCCAGCTTCGCCGGGTAAGCGGTGGCCGGCAGCCCTTCGCGTACCGCCGCCTGCTGCAGGAAATCGGCGTGCAGCCCCTGCACATAGCCGAGCGTGGTTTCGGCGCGAAAGGGCATGGCGCCATCGACCCATACGCCGATCTCGACCGCGTGACCGCTGCGCAGCCGGCGACCGAATTCCGGCGGAATTTCCAGCGCCACGCTCAGTTCGCCGGCGCGCATGCGGCGGTCCAGGTCGTCGGCGCCGGCCAGCGGCGGCCGTTCGATGAAGTAGCGCGAGCCCGCCATGTTCTCGATATAGGCGCGGCTTTCCGGCGTGTCGTCGCGGTCCAGCACCGCGAACTTGAGGTCTTCCACATCCATCGAAATGCCATAGCCGAGGATGAGCACCAGGATGACCGAACCCAGCATGGCGAAGGTGAGCCGCACCGGGTCGCGCATCACTTCCAGCCACTCGCGCCGGGCGTAGGCCAGCAGCCGGCGCAGGCTGAAGGCCGGCGGCTGCGCGCGCTCCGCTGCCATCGACGTGAGGGCCGACGCGGCGTCGGCGGATGCCTCACCGCCCGCTGGCGGAAGGTCGGCGGCTGCGTCAGCGCTCGCCACTGCAGGGTCGCCGGTCGCCTCTTCCAGATACGCGATGAAAGCCTCTTCCAGACTGGCGGCGCCGCGCCGCGCGATCAGTGCGGCCGGCGTGTCGCTGGCCAGCACCCGTCCGGCATGCATCAGCGAAATGCGGTCGCAGCGCTCGCCCTCGTTCATGAAGTGGGTGGACACGAAAATGGTCACCCCGTCGCGGCGCGACAGTTCGACCAGCAGCCGCCAGAAGCCGTCGCGTGCCACCGGGTCCACGCCCGAGGTCGGTTCGTCGAGGATGAGCATGTCCGGCCGATGGATGACCGCCACCGCCAGCGACAGCCGCTGCCGTATGCCCAGCGGCAGGCCAGCCGCCTGCGCGTCCAGATATTCGGCCAGCCCGAAGCGCGCCACCATTTCGTCCACCCGGGCCGGAATGTCGGCCGCCGGCAGGTGGAACAGCCGGGCGTGCAGTTCGAGGTTCTGCCGCACGCTCAGTTCGCCGTACAGCGAGAAGGCCTGGGTCATGAAGCCCACGCGCATGCGGGTAGCCATGTCGCCCGCATTCACCTCGTGCCCGAACAGCAGCGCCCTGCCCTCGCTCGGCGGCAGCAGGCCGGTGAGCATTTTCATCGTGGTGGTCTTGCCGCAGCCGTTCGAGCCGAGGAAGCCGAAAATCTCGCCGCGGCCGATTTCGAAATCGACATGATCGACCGCGGTGAAATCGCCGAAGCGCATGGTAAGCCCCTCGGCCACGATGGCCGGGCCGTCGGTCTGGGCGCTGCGCGGCGGCACCACCAGCACTTCGTGATCGCGCCGCTTCGCCTCCGGCAGCAGCGCGATGAAGGCGGCGTCGAGATCGGCGGCGCCGGTGCGTGCGCGCAGTTCGGCCGGCGTGCCGGTGGCCAGCACGCGGCCGTCGTCCATCGCGGCCAGCCAGTCGAATCCGGCGGCCTCGCCCATGTAGGCGCTGGACACCAGCACGCTCATGCCCGGCCGGCGCGCGCGGATGCGCTCGATCAGCTGCCAGAACTGGCGCCGCGACAGCGGATCGACCCCTGTGGTCGGCTCGTCGAGGATGAGCAGATCCGGGTCATGGATGAGCGCGCAGCACAGGCCCAGCTTCTGTTTCATGCCGCCGGACAGCTTGCCCGCCGGCCGGTCGCGGAAGGCGGCCAGCCCGGTCGCGGCGAGCAGTTCGGCGATGCGCGCGGCGCGTTCCGCCCCGGCATGACCGAACAGCCGGCCGAAGAAATCGACGTTTTCGTACACCGACAGCGTCATGTACAGATTGCGGCCCAGGCCCTGCGGCATGTAGGCGATGCGCGGGCACACCGCCGCGCGATGGGCGCGGTCGGCCATGTCGCCGCCGAGCACGCTCACGCGGCCCTGCTGTATCACCCGCACGCCGGCCACCAGCGCCAGCAGGCTGGACTTGCCCACACCGTCCGGCCCGATCAGCCCGGCCATGCAGCCGGCCGGAATGTCGAGCGTGATGTCGTCCAGCGCGACGGTGTCGCCGTAGCGCAGGCCGACACCGGCGAGCCGGGCGACCGCGTCCGTCATGGCGTCGTTGACGGTTTCGGCGTACCGACCAGCGGCGGCAGCGTGGCCGGCCACGGCGCGTCCGGGTCCAGCCGCACCCAGGCCACGCCGGGCAGACCGGTCTTCACCTGCTTCGCGTGCGCCTTCAGCAGCTCGGGCGGAATCTTCACCCGCACGCGGAACATGAGCTTTTCGCGCTCGGCTTCGGTTTCTACCGACTTGGGCGTGAATTGCGCCTGCGGCGACACGAAGCTCACCGTGGCCGGAATCGAAATGTCCGGCCGCACGTCGAGCACGATGCGCGCTTCGGCGCCGATGGCCACCCGGCCGGCCTGCGAGGTCGGCAGGAAGATGGTCATGTAGACATCGGTGATGTCGAGCAGCGTGAGCACCTTGCCGCCCGCCGCCAGCACCTCGCCCGGTTCGGCCAGCCGGTACAGCACGCGGCCGTCGGCCGGCGCCAGCAGCCGGGCGTCGTGCAGGTCCACGCGGATGCGCTCGCTGCGCGCTTCGGCGGCTGCCACCGCGGCTTCGGCCTGCTTCACCGCCGCCTGCGCCGCCTCAATCGACGACTGCGCCCCGCGCAGCTGTGAGGTCGCGGCACGCTGCGCCTCTTCGGCGGAGCGGCGGTTGGTGCGGTCGACGTCCAGCTTCTGGGTCGAAATGAAGCCCTTGTCCACCAGACGCTGGGTGCGCTCGATGTCCTTCTCCGCCAGCGCGAGCTGGCTTTCGCGCTGCGACACCACCGCGCCGGCCGTGGCCATGTCGCTGCGCCGCTGCGCCACCGCGGCCACGGCGGCGGCGCGGCTGGCGCGGGCCTGCTCGATCTGTGCGTCGCTGATCTGCAGTTCGGCTTCCAGCGCACGCACGTCCATGCGCGCCACCTCCTGCCCGGCCACCACATCGTCGCCTTCGCGCACCGCCACGCTCTCCAGCCGGCCGCCGGTCTTGGCCGCCACGTCGATCTCGGTCGCCTCGATGCGCCCGTTGCCGGAGGCAAAAGCGGCGGGCGGCGGCGGCGCGTTCAGCGTCTGCCACGCGAAATAGCCGGCCACGACCGCGGCCGGCACCAGCAGCAGCAGGAAAAGACGGCGTCTGGATGCGCTCATGAATGCACGGTGCAGGATGGAGTCATGAACCGATTCTGCCGCGTACGCGTTTCAGCGTCTTGATTTTTCGCAATGCAGCAGACCGGCCTTCCGCGCCGGCCTCATCGCCGGCGTTTCAGTGACCGCTCCACGCCAGCGCAAAGAGCATCAGCAACAGCAGAGCATGCGGAAAGGCCACCGTCGGCTTCAGCGCGGCGGATGCGTACTCCGCCAGCAGACCGAGCGCGCCCGGCCGGCCCGCCTGCCACTCGCGGTGCAGCCGGAACGCGGCGCCGGCATCGGCCCCCTCGGCAATCAGTCCCTCGATCTTCAGCAGCCGCGCCCCCAGCCGCCCCTGCACCGTACGCAGCATGGCCTCGGTCACCCACACCACCGCCAGCAGCGGCGCCGCCAGTTCCAGCGGAAAGGTGAACAGCATGCAGAACACCGCCAGCGCCACCGCCGCCAGCTTCACGCCGATGGCGCAACGCTCATGGCGCTCGTGGTCCTGCTGCAGGGTGGTCCATTCGATGTGAAGGGGCGACGGAGCGGGAGCGTTCATGTGAGCAACGGTGAGACCGGAAAGAAACAGGAAAGGCCGCAATCTATCCGTTGCCGGCGCCGCGTGCCTGGGCATGCGTCAGGGTTCTGGTGTGAAAGGTCGAGAAGTAAGTATGTGCCGGTCCCGGCCCCGACATGGCCGCGCAGGCCAGACGGCGATTGCCGAGCTCATCGTCGCGCGGGGCAGCGACTACCTGCTGGCGGCCAAGGGCAACCAGCCGACCTTGTTGCGCCTGATCAAGGATGCCTTCGTCGATCTCGCTGCAGCGCAGCCTCGACATGAAGACGTCGAGAAGAGTCACGGGCGCACCCTGGGGCAGTTCGCCTGGGTTGCATCGGCAGAAGACATCGTCGATCCGGCGCAATGGCCCGGTTGCCGCACGATCCGTCGCTTCCTCACACAGCGCATCGACGGCGGGCAGTTCGCCGAACCCGAGTTGCGCTACTACATCAGCTCGCGGGAACTCAGTGCGGACGCGCTCGCAAGCGCTGCCCGTGCGCACAGGGGCATCGAGAACCCGCTGCACTAGATGCTGGATGTGCAGTTCGGCGAAGATGCCTTGCACCGAGCGAAAAGATCATGCGCCGCAGAACCTCTCACTGCTCAAGAAGATGGTGCTCAACCTGATTCGCACGGATACCTCCGACACCGCCAAGGCGAGCCTGCGACGAAAACGCAAACGCGCAACGTGGGACGACGACATTCGTATGGCCATGCTCGGAATCAAACCGTTATGACTTCCGAGTGCGACAACTCAGGGCCACCGCACTCGGATGCCATTGCTAGAAACAACATGCCAAAAAGATTAAAAGTAGAAAAACATCTGCCAAAAACGCATTCCGCATAGACAACGGTGAAAAACTTGAATCGGATCAGCAGAAACTTGATTCTGAGCGTGCAGAGTGAAGCCGTCTGCGCGTGGAAGTTGCACAAAATTTAGGCAACGTGCCATCAAAACCCGCCAATGACATCCGAGTGCTGAGACCTTGTACGACAGCCCTGTCTTTTCATGCACTTCGCCGTCTTTCGACAGACAATTGACAAAGCAAGAATACCGGCGCCGAATAACGAAAACACAGAGGGTTCAGGAACAGCAGTTATCGCATCAATCTCGACAATCCGGGGTCCGGTCGAATTCACCCTTTCAAACTCGAAAAGAAAGTAGCTGGCAATAACTTTGTCAAAGCTCGCGTTCAGCTCGACTCCTGCAGACCCATATGATTGCTTGTAATTTCCGGACAGCATCGTAGAGAAGATTTCAACCAGTGACCCAGGATCACTCCCCGCCAGCATTCTGAACTGCCCTATCCCGCGGTTTGAACTACCTGGATTGTAACTGTCGTCATATGTTGAAAGCCGGACACCCGCTATCGCCAGTGCTTCACCAGTTTCGATGACCAGAAAATCCTTTTGACCGGCAACCCCGTTATCCTGAAAGATCACTTCACCCGGAAAAAAAGATCCTGCCATGCCACCAAATGCGTCTGATGCATCGAAGCCGGCAGGATGCAGTGCAGAACTCATTACAGAAAACCCATGCATTGATACATCGAATGCATCATCGCTTGATTTGTTTGATACTGAAACACCGACTATCTCTGTATGCGTGGAAGCAACCGCACCAGAGACATAGAGCGCCATCAAAACAAGGATCATTTTTTTCATGACTTCACCCCTAATGCCAATAATTAATAGGAAATTCTCTCCAGATATCGGACTTGCGTTCTCACCTGGAAATGTAGATTTGGCCAGTCGTTAAACGGTTCAGCCCTCGTTCCGCACAACGCTATTGATCGATTCGAAATCGGTACGCTATAGGCCACATCCTGCCGAATACTCGCCCAGTTTCCCTTTTGAGTGCTGACCAGTTGGAGAGGGAAGGTCTGATTCTTCACAAGAATATCTGACGAACGCAACAGCCCGAGAGCCTGAAGGTCAAAGAGGCTACAGCTACGGAGAACACCGGGCTGCAATTCAGCGAGCGTAGACGGCGGATTCCACGCAACCGATCTCGACATATCCGATACGCAGCCGGGAGCCCCGCACCAAGTCAAGTCGAAATTTATTGTCTTTTCTCGAAAGCGAGGGCGAACGTCTGGGATGTAGAACGTTGGAGATTCGTTACCATCATAGTCGGTTGCAATGGTGACCGTGCCGCCGCCAGAGTCTGTGCGGGTGCACTTTAAGATAACGCCGCCAGGATCTACCCTCGTAAAATTGGATCGATCGCAACTCACGTTCTCGGTTGTCTCTACCTGCCGAACAGTAACAACAGGCAGATTGACGCTGGGAGTACGATAGGTTGCGTGGATAAAAAACGTCTTTCCATCGCCACCAATCACGAACTTGTAGTCAAGACCGCGCCGGCTTAGGCACTGCCCAATAAGGGTGGCAGCAGACGAAGAAATCGTATTTGAATACTCGCGCAAGAACTTGGAAGAATCACTCGCGATCGCCGTATTTGTCTGCGAAGCGGCCAAATGGTAGTCCATTTCGCTCTTGTTCTTTCCTGTTTTCCCGCCTGCGCTGCCATAGCCGATAGCGTCGATGGCGACTTCGCTGCTCTCAGCTTCCGCTCGCTGTCCGAGATTCGTCAGCAGGGAACTGTAGAAGGCACTAGCTGCGCTGCTCTCCGTAGATGCGGCCGCGGACTCTCGGATGTCTCGGAGATATGGAACCATGCTTGTACACACGTCCGCAGTCGCGCTTGATGAGATAGCGCAGAGTGCTATGGGTAGAGCCCATTGACACGAGGCCCTCAAACGCTTCCTGTTCATCATTTTCTCCTTCGTTGTCAAAACCGGTGATTTTTTGCAGCGCCGAAAATGTTTGGTGCGAACCCACCCATCAGCTCGCGATAAAAAACGTATAAAATCCGCGCCCCGCGATTCTACCCCTGGAAAAATTTCCTCATAAATTCACTCACCTAAACATCTGATTTCTGTATTTACCCCCCTCTAGAATCAACAGGTTGGGTCATAAAATTCTCACACCTAGCGGCCCTCGACGCGAAAAACTCGAAAACAGCGAAGCCAATCTGTCATTTAATTTGAGCGGTCGCGCGCTTCTGAACAGCTCATTAATCCCACAGGAACGAGGGGTTAAACCAACATTTTTCCAGGAAAAACAAACTACTTTGTCCGCGCGTAGTTCGCATCCGCTAACCACGTCACATCCAGCACGTCGTCGTACACCAGACCGCCGCCCCGGTCATGCAAGGGGGCTTGTGCCACGCCGCTTGCCAGCGTTCCTGCTCCCGCCTTCTTCCTTATCGATTGACGTGTGTTTGCGCTGCGCGTGAATTTTTGATTTTTCATGCTGACCTCGACTCCTTGCGCCTGTTGGCGGTTCTTTCAGGATTGACTATCGCATATCCATCCCGGTTTTCCAGGACGGTGCGCAACAAATAGCAAGGCCACCAACGACGACGCATCCCTCAAATGGGTGAAACAGCTCAGAGTTCGTGGGACGCCCCATCCCGCACGTCGCCTTCCGCAACACCCACTCCTCATCGACACCCAAACGACGCCCTCCTTTCACCAGTTCGTCATGACACACCATGCCGAAGTGCATATGATTCCCGGCTATCACCTGCCCCGGGAGTCACCCGTGACTGACGCCGAATTCGACGATTGCGTAGCCGGCTTCTATCGCGCTGCCTCCGGCACGTTTGACTGGGGAGCGGCCTTGCGGCCGATGCACGAGCGCTTCCGCAACTGGGTGACGCACGTACTGGCGCTGGACCTGGCCAGCGGCAGCATCGCGTTCTCGTTCGAGGTGGGCGATTCATCGCCCGAAGCCTTCGTCGATTTCGCGCGGGAGTGGCATCGGCGGGATCCGCGCACTCAGCTCGCGCTTTCAATGAACGAGGGCGAGTGGCTGAACTGCTCGCGACATTTCGACGAGAACTTCGTTGCCCACGACCCGTTCTTCCAGGAGTTCATGATTCCTTACGGCGGGCGTTGGGTGAGTGGCATGAAGCTCATCCACGAGGGCGATTTCGTGGCCATGCTTGCGCTGATGCGTGGTGTCAGCCAGCTGCCCTATACGGCCGCCGAGGACGAGCTGGCGCAGCGCCTCGCTCGTCATCTGGCGCAGGCGCTGCGGCTGTATCGCAGCAACGCGATGCTGGCCGGTCAGGCTTCGAGCGGTCTGGCGCTTCTCGCCAATCTGCGTACGCCGGTTGCGCTGGTCGATGAACAGCGGCAGATTCATTACGCGAACCCGGCGGCGTCGGCACTGTTGAAGCAGGGCAACGTAATCGGCGATCACGGCGGGCGTCTGGTCTGCCGGCGGCACCATGACGATGCGGAGTTGCTGATCGCTCTTCGCAGCCTGCGGCTGTCGCCGGGGGCCTATCTCGGCGAAGGGCGACTGCCGGTCGACCGCGCCTGCGTGCACTGTGCCTTGCCGGACAGCCATCTGCACCTGAACGTCTTCCTGCAGGCCGTGCGACCGGAAAGCTCACTCGGCGCTTTCGGGCGCATTCCGCTGGCGATGGCGCTGCTGCACGACCCACGTCAGCGGCTGGAACTGGACCCGTTCATGGTGGCAGCAGCGTTCCAGTTGACCCCGGCCGAGGCTCAACTTGCCGTACGCCTCGCACGCGGCGAAACAGTGGCCGACGTCGCCGCGGGACGCCGTGTGTCGCAGGAGACGGTGCGCAGCCAATTGAAGTCGGTCTTCTCGAAGACTGGCGCGGTTCAGCAGTCGGATCTGGTGAGCTTGCTGGCGACGCTGCCCGCAGCCGGACGGACTGCCCTGTCATGACTGGCACGTACGTCGACGCCACGATGACTGAGAAGGAATTCGACCGTTGCGTGGCCGGCTTTCACGCTGCGGCGGCCGGCGCCATGGATTGGGGCCAGGCCTTGCGCCCCTTGCACGACACCTTCGGTCTTTGGGTCACCCAGTTGTTCGGCATGGATATCGGCGCAGGCTCCATCCTGTTCTCGTTCGAGGTCGGCGACACCCAACCCGAAGCCTTCGTCGACTTCGCGCGCGTCTGGCACCGGTACGACCCGCGCACGCTGAAGTCCTTCGGCATGGGCGAAGGCGAATGGATGAACTGCCGCGAGCACTTCGACGATGCTTTCGTCGAGCGCGACCCGTTCTACCAGCAGTTCCTGATTCCGTACGGCGGGCGCTGGGCAAGCGGCACCAAGCTCGTGCACGACGGCTCTTTCGTCGCGATCGTCGGCTTGCTCCGGGGTGTGCACAGCCGGCCGTTCTCCAAGGAGGAAGATCGCCTGGGCCAACGTTTGGCACGCCATCTGGCGGAAGCGGTGCGCAGCTACCGCTCCACCCTGCTGCTGAGCAGTCGGGCGGCGGGCGCCGCGGCCGTGCTTGAGCGCGTGTCCAGTCCGCTGCTGCTCGTCGACGAGCAACGCCGCATCCATTACGCCAACCCGGCTGTGCAGCGCATTCTGGCGGACGAGGGCGCCGTACTCATCGACCGCGCCGGCAAGCTGCAGGCCGTCGACCCCGACGACGACACGCGCCTGTTGCTTGCGCTGCGCCAATTGAGACTGTCGCGGGATTCCTATCTCGGAGAGGGAAGCGAGCCTCAGGAACGTACGACGCTACGACTGCCCCTGCCGGCGTCTCACCTGCATCTGAACCTCTATCTGTTCGCACTGCGGCCCGAAGCGTCGCTGGGCGCCTTCGGCCCGGCACCACTCGCAATGGCGCTGTTGCACGACCCGCGCCAGCGGCTGGATCTGGACCCTTTCATGGTGGCCGCAGCTTTCGACCTCACACCTGCCGAATCGCAGCTCGCGGTCGGTCTGGCCCGCGGTGCGGCCATCGCCGATCTCGCCGAACAACGTGGGGTTTCGGTAGAAACCATGCGAAGCCAGTTGAAATCGGTGTTCCAGAAAACCGGAACCGGGCGCCAGTCGGAACTGGTCAGTCTGCTCGCAACACTGCCGGAATGAATACGGAACCCTGCGCACTGGAAGGCGAAGGACATGACGATGGACAGATCGCAGGACGAAATCATTTCAGGCTTCTATGCCGCAGCGGCCGGCGAAAAGCGCTGGCCGGATGCGCTGGCGACCCTGCTGAAGCCTTTCGACGCGTGGGCGATCACGCTTTTCGGAATCGACCTTCAGATGGGGGCCGTCGATTTCAGTTTCGAAGCGGGGAACTCGCCGCCCGAGGCGTCGATTGACTACATACGCGTCTGGCACCGACACGACCCGCGGGGTGCCATCGTGCAGGGCATGCCGGTCGGTCCATGGGGCAGCTGCCATCACCACTTCGACGAAGGCTTTGTCGAGCGCGATCCGTTCTTCCAGCAGTTTCTGATTCCCTACGGGGGCGCTGGACTTCGGGCGGCAACGTCTATCGCGACGAGCGTGTGAACGTGGTGATGTCCATCCACCGCGGCCCCGAGGTCGGGCCACTGCCGGACACCGAACTGCCCGAGTGCGAAAGGCTGGGCCTGCACATGGGCAAAGCACTGTCCTTGTGGCTGTCTCGCCGCCAGCGCGAAGCGCATGCAGCGCTCGGCATGGAAATCGTCCAGCGATTGCCACAGCCGGTTGCCATCGTCGACGCCGCACGTCGCATCGTCGGCATGAACCCCGCCGCGCAGAGATTCCTGGCGGGTTCGCCGCTGTTGCGCGACAACGCCGGCAGCCTCGGCGCGCGCAACGCAGCCGACGACGCACGACTGCTGATCGCACTGCGCTCCCTGCGCTTGTCTGAATCGGATACGCATTCGCCGGATCGGGTGTTTCTTGGTCTCGGTGATCGTGGCGGCAACAGACGGACGGGCCTGTGCCTGCTCAGACTCGTACCGTCATCGACCATGGGCGCGTTCGGGCCGGATGCTCTGGCAATGGTCATGTTCCATGATGCGGACAGCCGACCACATCCGGACAGCTTCGTGCTGGCGGCAATGTACGACCTGTCGCCCGCCGAGGCTCGCGTCGCAACCGCGCTGTGTGCCGGTGAGGCACTGGCCGACATCGCGCAGAAACAGAAAGTGTCGATCCACACGGTGCGCTCCCAGGTCAAGACGGTGTTCGACAAGACCGGGTGCAGCCGACAGGCTGAATTGGTGGGCAAGTTGGCAGGACTGCCCCAGATAGCGGGCGAATCTGGCGCATCTCGCTGAGGCTGATGCAGGCGTTCGCCGCATCGCCCCCCTTCAGTACAAGCTCGAAAGCGTGCTCGCGGGAGAGCCAAGGGTCGGTCATCCATATCGGACTGCACGCGCCCCACTCGAGTGGCGTCAAGCCGCACGACTCTGCAAATTGCGTGACGGGCATCCGGTGGGAGGGCGTCGTGGCTCACCCCGAACGGCCTTGACAAAGAAATGGCATCACATACGATACCAAAATGAACAAGAACATCGTCCTCGATACGAACGTCCTGCTGACAGCGCTGACGTCTTCACGCGGGACTTCACATCGGCTTGTCGCGATGATCGAGGACGACCGTTTTCGGCTTCATGTGTCGACACCGCTGGTCGCCGAATATGAATCGGTGCTGAAGCGCGGAAGACTTGCCTTGAGTGAGTCGCAGATCGACGACGTGATCGACTTCATCTGCGCCCGCGCCACTCATCACCAGATCTTCTACCTGTGGCGCCCGGCCCTGAAGGACCCTGACGACGATTTTGTTCTCGAACTTGCAGTCAAAGCCGGCGCCGACATCGTTACCTGGAACGAGGGCGATTTCAAACGGGCCGCCCAGTTCGGCGTCAAAGCCGTCAACCCGCGGATATTTCTCGAACAACTGGAGAAGACACCATGAGCACGATCAGCGTCCGCCTCCCCGATTCACTGCACCGGATGGCGAAGAGCATTGCCGCCGAAGATCACGTTTCGATGAATCAGTTCATCGCCTCCGCAGTCGCCGAAAAGGTCGCTGCGTTGACGACGGAAAGCTATCTGAAGGAACGCGCAGAACGGGCCTCGGCGGAGAAGTTCCGGGCCGCGATGGCCGCAGTGCCGGCAGTTCCTCCGAAAGAGTTCGATCGCTGAACGGCTTCGTCTTGCCCGCAAGGATGGATGCTCCGATTCTCCTCATCCCGAGGCTGGTTCAGGCTGGCTTCAGGTCGCACCCGGTCACGGAGTCGGACTGCAAGCTTCCGGTTTGAAGGGCTTTGCGCCAGGGAACGTTGCTGTCCATCCCGTAACAGCGCAACCGGCCGCACAAAAGAAAACGGCGGGCACGAGGCCCGCCGTTTTCCTTGCCACCCGAAGAACTTAGCGGTTGGCGACGTACATGGTGATTTCGAAGCCGAAACGCAGGTCGGTGGCCTTCGGGGTTTCCCAGCTCATATTGATCTCCTCGGTTGTGAATAGGCTCTTTCGCAGGCCGGGCGGGGCGCGGTGGCGTTCCGCCTGACCTGCACTGCCAGTATCGTCAGCCGCTGCGGCGTCGGCCTCGGCAGAGGTCTGAACTCAGTCTAAGGAAATTCATGAAGCCATGATCCGGAAGACTTTTCGGCGCGGTCTCGCTCAGTCGGCCAGCACCAGCTTCACGTCGATGTTGCCGCGGGTGGCGTTGGAGTACGGGCACACGATGTGGGCGCGATCCACCAGGCCTTGCAGCTGTTCGCGCGGCAGGCCGGGCACCGAAATGGTCAGTTCGACCTCGATGCCGAAGCCGGTCGGGATGGCGCCGATGCCGACGCGGCCGGTGATGCGGGCGTCGGCCGGGATCGCCACCTTGTCCTGACCGGCGACGAACTTCAGCGCGCCCAGGAAGCAGGCGGAATAGCCGGCCGCGAACAGCTGTTCCGGGTTGGTGCCCGGGCCGCCGCCGCCGCCCAGTTCCTTCGGCGTGGACAGCTGGATGTCGAGCACGCCGTCGGACGACACGGCACGACCTTCGCGGCCGCCGGTGGCGCTGGCCTGGGCGGTATACAGAACCTGTTCAATCGACATGAGGGTCTCCTGGGTATGAGGTGGAATCGGGTACCGCCCCGGACGGGCCGGTGAACCCGGTGACCGCACTATGCGCCGCTCATCCGCACCGATGGAGATAATATGTATCGAATACTTGACCCATCGTATCGATCATGACGAATGAAGCCCCCAGCGGCGCTGCGGCACCGGACCGGCTCGAAGCCCTGCTGCAGCATTTTTCGGTCAGCGCGCGGGTATTCAATACCGGGGCGCTGTGCGGGGTGACCGACATCGGCGAGGCCGATGCGGCCGGTCGCGTGCATCTGGTGCGCGCCGGCGCGGTCGAGGTGCACCACCCGGGCCGCCCGGTGCTGCACCTCAGCGAACCGAGCCTGCTGCTCTATCCGCGACCGCAGGCCAGCCGCTTCGTGACCGACCCGGTGCGGGGCGCGGATTTCGCCTGCGCCCGCCTGCACTTTTCCGGCGGGGACGCGAACCCGATCGCCGCCGCGCTGCCGGATGTCACCTGTCTGCCGCTGGCGGCGCTCGACGGCGCCGGCGCGGTGCTGGCGCTGCTATTCGATGAGGCGGGCCGGCAGTACTGCGGCCGGCAGGCGGTACTCGACCGGCTGTTCGAAGTGCTGCTGATCCAGGTGCTGCGCCACCTGATGGAAAACGGCGAAACCGGTTTCGGCATGCTGGCCGGACTGTCGCACCCGCGGCTGCGCCGGGCGCTGGTGGCGATGCACGCCGAGCCGGCCCGGCCGTGGTCGCTGGACGCGCTGGCCGCCACCTGCGGCATGTCGCGCAGCGTCTTCGCGAACGCCTTCCGCAACACCGTGGGCTGCACGCCAGGCGCCTACCTGCAGCGCTGGCGCATCGGCCTGGCGCAACGCGCGCTGCGCCAGGGCCGCGCGCTCAAGCTGATCGCGGACGAAGTGGGTTATGGCAGCGAAGCGGCGCTGTCGCGCGCCTTCCGCGCACAGACCGGACAGTCGCCGCGGCAGTGGCGGGGACGGCCGGTCGCCTGATCCGGTCGCGCTGGTCCGCATCGATCGGCGCACACGGATGTGCCCGAAAATGACAGAGTACTGGTGCGTGACCGTCGCCCACTTCTTTGATCTAATCGTAAGCACACGAATAAAACAGACTGCACACTTCGCGTGGCGTCGCGCACGGCACCCGGCATCTCAGCACCGGATTCCACGCCGCCGCACTCAGGGGCTGATGACTGCCTGACACCACCCCTGCCGCGCGAAGCCGACAGACCGGGACGCACACCGGCACCGGACACCGGTGGCGCCCCACCCGCCTTTCACCGCCATGCCTCACGACATCAGTCTTATCGCCACCATTGCGGCCGGTTTCGGCCTCGCCATGATTTTCGGCCTGCTCGCGGTCCGGCTGCGACTGCCGCCCCTGGTCGGCTATCTGCTCGCCGGCGTGCTGGTCAGTCCGAGCACACCAGGCTTCGTCGCCGATGTCGGCCTCGCCGGCCAGCTGGCCGAGATCGGCGTCATGCTGCTCATGTTCGGCGTCGGCCTGCATTTTTCGCTGGACGAACTGATGGCGGTGCGGCGCATCGCGATACCGGGCGCCATCGTGCAGATCGCGGTGGCCACGGTGCTCGGCATGGCGGCCGCCCATCTGTGGGACTGGCCGCTGGGCGGCGCCATGGTGTTCGGCCTCTGCCTGTCGGTCGCCAGCACGGTGGTGCTGCTGCGGGCGCTCGAATCGCGCGGCCTGCTGAAGTCGGTGAACGGGCAGATCGCGGTCGGCTGGCTGGTGGTCGAGGATCTGGTGATGGTGCTGGTGCTGGTCATGCTGCCGGCGCTGGCCGATGTGCTCGGCGGCAGCGCTGGCGGCAAGGCCGCGCACGCCTCCGGCCTCGGGCTGTGGCCGGCGCTGGCGCTGACGCTGGCCAAAGTGGTGGCCTTCATCGTGCTGATGCTGGTGGTGGGCCGGCGGGTGCTGCCGCGCCTGCTGTGGTGGGTGGCGCGCACCGGCTCGCAGGAGCTGTTCCGTCTGGCGGTGATCGCGATCGCGGTCGGCGTCGCCTTCGGCGCGGCCACGCTGTTCGACGTGTCGTTCGCGCTGGGCGCCTTCTTCGCCGGCATGATGATGCGCGAATCCGAATTCAGTCATCGCGCGGCGGACGAATCGCTGCCGCTGCGCGACGCCTTCGCGGTGCTGTTCTTCGTGTCGGTGGGCATGCTGTTCGACCCGGCGGTGGTGTGGAACCAGCCGCTCAAGCTGCTCATCGTGGTGGCCATCGTCATGCTGGGCAAGACGGTGGCCGCCATGCTGCTGGTGCTGGCTTTCCGCTACCCGCTGAACACCGCGCTCACGGTGGGCGTGAGTCTGGCGCAGATCGGCGAGTTCTCCTTCATCCTGGCCGGGCTGGGCGTGTCACTGGGCGTGATGCCGGCGGAAGGCCAGAGCCTGGTGCTGGCCGCCGCGCTGCTGTCGATCGCCGCCAATACCGCGCTGTTCTCGGCGATCGAGCCGCTGCGCGCCTGGGTGACCGCGCGCTCGGCCCTTGCACGACGGCTGGAACAGCGCGACGACCCGCTGGCGGCGCTGCCGATGAGCACCGACAGCCGGCTGCTGCACGAACAGGTGGTGCTGGTCGGCTACGGCCGGGTAGGCCAGCGCATCGCCGCCTCGCTGCAGGCGCAGCAGATTCCCTATGTGGTGGCGGAAATGAACCGCGAACGCGTCGACCAGCTGCGCCAGCAGGGCATTCCTGCGGTGTATGGCGACGCGCAGTCGCCCGAGGTGCTGATCCAGGCGCATATCGCGCGTGCTGCGGTGCTGGTGATCGCGCTGCCGGAAACCCTGCACGTGCGCACCATGGTCGAGGTCGCCCGCACGCTGAACCCGGACATCGCGGTGGTGATGCGCAGCCACAACGAGGACGAAGCCGAACTGCTGCGCCGGGAAAAGCTCGGCACCGTGCTGGTCGGCGAACACGAACTGGCGCGCGGCATGGCCGAACACGTGGCGCGCCATTTCGGCCGCACGGTCAGCACCGACAGCACCGCCATCCATCCCCCTTCCGGCCACTGACGCCGCCTCAGCGAAACACGCCATGTCCTCCGCACCACCGCACCGCCCCGCCTCCCCCGATACCCCGCCCTGGCATGCACTGACCGCAGACGCGGTCTGTGCAGCGCTGGAGGTTGATCCGCACACCGGCCTGTCGGCCGCCGAAGCGGCCGCGCGGCGCGTGCGTCACGGCGAGAACCGGCTGCCGGAGCCGCAGCGGCGGCCGCCCTGGCTGCGCTTCCTGCTGCAGTTCCACAACCCGCC
>Ga0123397_151240_pt1 | contig 29113 bp, 27 predicted proteins | sample T10HLNH4metaT_FD_89925 | JGI IMG/M metagenome (GOLD analysis project Ga0123397, IMG submission 89925) | Methane-oxidizing artificial microbial communities from Washington, USA to study methane cycling - T10-HLNH4 metaT (Metagenome... ... | reverse complement strand
ATGGCAGCCGCCAGTGCGCCACTCGGTGCGCCGCCGCCGGCGGGCTTCATGCTGTTCCAGAAGAAGGTGTGGTTCCACACCTGGGCCGAGTTGTTGAATACGCCGCCGGCCGGGGCCTTCTTGACGATGGCTTCGAGGTCGAGGTTCTCGAACTCGGTGCCCTTGATGAGGTTGTTCAGGTTGGTGGCGTAGGCCTGATGGTGCTTGCCGTAGTGAAACTCCAGCGTTTCACGCGAAATGTGCGGTGCCAGTGCGTCGAGCGCGTAGGGCAGCGGAGGCAGGGTGTGTTCCATGTTTTTTCTCCCAGTCGGTCGGTTCAAAGCCAAGTCCATGAGTGTATGGCCGGCCATCGGTCAGCACAAGGCGAGTCAGTCGGCGGCGTCGGAATCCGGGTATGAATGGCTGACTTCGACGTCCGCGTGGCCGCGAGCGAAGTCTATGCGCAGTGGCTGCCTGTGCATCAGCGCGGCGGCGTCGCGCACGATGCGGCCCTCGGTGTCGCGCACGATGGAAAAACCGCGCGCCAGCACTGCGGTCGGATCGAGCTGAGCCAGTTGCGTCGCGCCGAGGTGCGCGCGCTGGCGGGCGTGATCCAGGCGGGCGTGCATGGCGTGGCGCAGTTGCTCTGCCAGCCGCGACAGGGTTGCCTGCCGCATCGCCTGCGCCGGACGTGCGAGCCGCAGGCGCATCGCCAGTGCCTCGGCCCGCCGCTGCGCCTGGGTCAGCTGTGTCGCGTGGGCGCGACGCAATCTGTCGTGGAGGCCACGCAGCCTGTCGTGTGCAATGTCCATCTGCCTTGCAGGCGGCCGCAGTCGGCCGGCGAGGTCGTCGAGCTTCTGCCCGTGCGCGTCGAGCCGGCTGCGCAGCGCCCGGACAAGGCGGGCACTCAGCGCGCGCAAACGGACCGCCGCCTCGACGTGGCCGGCGCTGACCAGTTCGGCGGCTGCAGTCGGCGTCGCTGCGCGTACGTCGGCGACGAAGTCGGCAATCGAGAAGTCGGTTTCATGGCCGACGCCGCTGACCACCGGTACCGGACAGGCGGCGATGGCGCGCGCCACACGCTCGTCGTTGAAGGCGGCCAGATCTTCGGCGGAGCCGCCGCCGCGCACCAGCAGCACGACCTCCGCTTCGACCGCGCGTGCCTGTGCGATCGCGGTGGCGATCTGCCGCGGGGCGTCGACGCCCTGCACCAGACAGGGCAGCAATACGATTTCGAGATGCGGAGCACGCCGTGCCAGCGCCGCCAGCACGTCGCGCAGTGCCGCCGCCCCTGGTGAGGTGACGATGGCCAGCCGGGCGGGCAGGGCAGGCAGCGGCCGCTTGCGCGCCGCGTCGAACAGGCCTTCGGCCGCGAGCTGCGCCTTCAGCCGGAGGAAGGCTTCGTACAGATCGCCGACACCGGCGCGACGCATCGCATCGACCGTCAGCTGGAAGTCGCCGCGCGCCTCGTACAGGGAGACCTGGGCGCGCACCTCGACCCGCAGTCCAGCCTTAGGTTCGAAGGGCAGCAGCTGGCTGCGGCTGCGGAACATGACGCAACGCACCTGCGCCGCGTCGTCCTTCAGCGAGAAGTAAAGATGGCCTGACGCGGCCCGTGTCACACCGGACAGCTCGCCGCTGACCCAGAGCACCGGAAACTGGCGTTCCAGCGCGAGACGCGCACGTCGCGCGAGCTCCGACACGGCGATGGCGGCAGAGCCGTTGCTGTCTTCATTGACTGTATTCATGAATCGATTTTCGCGACGGTCGGCGACACCGACGCGGCTGTCATGGAAGCTTAATTTTTGATCGGCGTAAGGAAAACGCTTACCGCGAGGCGAGTTAGCAAAGCCGCTCAGACAAAACCCACACAGTTATCCACAATTTCTGTGGATAACCTCGTCGGCAGCATCGCCAGCGATGTCGCAGGGTTGCCGCCCCACGTCCTGCAAGCTACAGTTCGCCGCTTGTTCACGAAGGGGCTCTACGTGTTTGAGATCATCCGCGCGGCCGGCTGGCCGATCTGGCCGCTGATAGCCGCCTCCGTCATCGCCGTCGCGCTGATCATCGAACGTCTGGCCAGCCTGCGTCGAAGCAAGGTCGTGCCGCCGGGCCTGCTCGAATCCATCGCCACCGACCTGAAGGGCGGTCAGCCGAACGCCGACATGATACGCCGCGTTGCCGCTCACTCGCCGCTGGGCCGCGTGCTCGCCGCCGGCCTGCGCAATGTGCGCAGCTCGCGTGAAGTGATGAAGGAGGCGATCGAAGAGGAGGGGCGCGCGGTCACCCATGACCTCGAACGTTATCTGACGACGCTCGGCACGATCGCTGCGGCGGCGCCGCTGATGGGCCTGTTCGGCACGGTGGTCGGCATGATCGAAATCTTCGGTTCGCAGACCGCCACCGGCAGCAATCCTCAGCAGCTCGCCAGCGGCATCTCCATCGCGCTGTACAACACCGGCTTCGGTCTGCTGGTGGCAATTCCGGCGCTGATTTTCCACCGCTACTTCCGCGGTCGCGTCGACGACTTCATCGTCGATATGGAGCAACAGGCGATCAAGCTGGTCGAGGTGGTGCACGGCGAGCGCGCCGCGAAGTAAGGACGCCTGATGAATTTCCGACGCGGCCGCGGGCGTGAAGAGCTCGAAATCAATCTGATCCCGCTGATCGACGTGCTGCTGGTCATCCTCATCTTCCTGATGGTGACGACGACCTACTCGAAAACGGCCGGCCTCGAAATCACGCTGCCAAGTGCCGAGGCGCCCGAGGCGGAGCAGAGCGACCGCGAGATCAATGTGCTCATCACCGCGCGCGGCGACATCCTGATCAACCGCCTGCAGGTCGCGGCCGGCAACGCCGACGCGCTGGCCGAGGCGCTGGCGAAGGCGGCGTCGGGCAAGCAGGAGCCGGTGGTCATCATCTCGTCGGACAAGGACGCGCGGCTGCAGTCGTCGATCGACGTGATGCAGGCGGCGCAGCGCGCCGGCATCGCCGGCATTTCCTTCGCCACCCAGTCCGACGCGTCCGGCGGCCGATGAGCACCGCGCCCGCGCTGTGGCGCAGCCGCGGCGTCGCGGCCTGGCTGCTGTGGCCGCTGTCGCTGCTGTTCCGTCTCGTGTCGACGCTGCGTCGCGCCGCTTTCCGTGCGGGACTGCTGCGCGCCGACCGTCTGCCGGTGCCGGTGATCGTCGTCGGCAACATCATCGCCGGCGGCGCCGGCAAGACACCGCTCACGCTGTATCTGGCGCGAGCGCTGGCCGAGCGCGGCTGGCGCCCGCTCATCGTTACGCGCGGCTACGGCGGTCGCGCCGATGCCGTGCATGAGGTCGGCACCCAGGCAGATTTCGCCGAGTCGGGCGACGAGCCTGTGCTGCTGGCGCGATGCAGCGGTCTGCCGGTGTGGGTCGGTCGCCGTCGTGCCGACGCCGCGCGCGCCGGGCTGACGGCGCACCCGGAGTGCGACCTCGTACTGTGTGACGACGGTATGCAGCACTACGCGCTGGCGCGAGACATCGAAGTCGCGGTGCTCGACCGGCGCGGTGTCATGAATGGTTTCCACCTGCCGGCCGGGCCCTTGCGCGAACCGATCGCACGACTGCGCACGGTCGACGCCGTGGTGCTCAACGGCCTGCCGGCGGCGCCGGGCGATGTGCGCGCAACCTTCCGGATGCGCCTGCTCGGTGAACGTTTCCATCAGCTCGATGCGCCCGAACGGAAGGCGGTGGCGGCCGATCTGCGCGGCCTGCGCCTGCATGCGGTCGCCGGCATCGGTGAGCCGGCGCGCTTCTTCGATCACCTGCGCGCGCTCGGACTCGAGTTCGTCGCGCATCCTTTTCCCGATCACCACGCCTACACGGCGCAGGACCTTGTTTTCGCAGACTGCGACGCACTGCTGCTGACGGAGAAGGACGCGGTAAAATGTCACGGATTGTCGGACACCCCGATGTGGGTATTGCCGGTCGAGGCACACCTCGACCCTGATCTGGCGGGTTACATCGCGACTCGTCTAGCGGAGTTGAAGCATGGATCCACGTCTTCTTGAAATTCTCGTCTGCCCGGTCACCAAGGCACCGCTGGTGCTCGACCGCGCACGAAACGAGCTGCAGTGCAAGGCCAGCCGCCTCGCGTATCCGATCCGCGACGGCATTCCGGTCATGCTGGAGGACGAAGCCCGCGAAATGAGCGAGGAAGAAGTCGCCGCGCTGCGCGAGCCGGCTGGCCGCAACGGCTGAGCGACGGGGAGGTCATCATGTTCAAGGTCGTCATTCCCGCCCGCCACGCATCGACCCGGCTGCCGGGCAAGCCGCTGCTCGACATCGGCGGTCTGCCGATGGTGGTGCGCGTGGCGCAGCGCGCCGCGCAGAGCGGTGCCGAGGCGCTGGTGATCGCCACCGACCACGAAGGCATCGCCGATGCGGTGCGCGCGCACGGCTACGAGGCGGTGATGACGCGCAGCGATCACGCCACCGGTACCGACCGCATCGCCGAAGTGGCGGAAAAGCTCGGTTGGTCGCCGGCGACGGTCGTGGTGAACGTGCAGGGCGACGAGCCGCTGATCGATTCCGACCTGATCCGCAAGGTTGCGCTCGCGCTCGACCAGGATCCGGAGTCGTCGATCGCCACCGCGAGCAGCGCCATCACCGGGGCGGCCGACTTCTTCAATCCGGCGGTGGTCAAGGTGATCTGCGACATCCACGGCCGCGCGATGTACTTCTCGCGCGCGCCGATTCCATGGGCGCGCGACGATTTCGCCACCTCGCGCGACACGTTGCCGGCCGCACTCGGTGCGCAGCGCCACATCGGCATCTACGCCTACCGCGTGCGCTTCCTGCAGCGCAACGCGCGCCTCGATCCGGCGCCGATGGAGCAGGTCGAAGCACTCGAACAACTGCGCGCGCTGTGGCACGGCTACCGCATCCGCGTGGTCGCCGACGTACCGATGCCGCATGCCGGCGTCGACACGCCGGACGATCTGGAGCGCGTGCGCGCGCTGTTTGCCACCGGCACGGTCTGACGCATTGCCGTTTGACCGCGCTTCCCGTTGGCGGTAACGTCGCGCCCGCTGGCATTGCGTTTGCCGCGGCGCGCGCACTGTTCCACCAGAATCCAAAAAACAGACTCACATCAGGAGAGGACATGCGTCTCATACTTCTGGGCCCGCCGGGCGCAGGCAAGGGCACTCAGGCGACCTTCATCAAGGAACGCTTCAACATTCCGCAGATTTCCACCGGTGACATGCTGCGCGCCGCCGTCAAGGCCGGCACGCCGCTGGGCATCGAGGCGAAGAAGGTGATGGACGCCGGCGGCCTCGTGTCGGACGACCTCATCATCAATCTGGTCAAGGACCGCCTGAAGGAAGACGATTGCAAGGCCGGCTACATGTTCGACGGCTTCCCGCGCACGATTCCGCAGGCCGACGCGATGAAGGCGGCCGGCGTGCCGATCGACTTCGTGCTCGAAATCCAGGTGCCGGACCAGGACATCATCACCCGCATGAGCGGCCGCCGTGCCCACATCGCGTCGGGCCGCACCTATCACGTGGTGTTCAACCCGCCGAAGGTCGAGGGCCAGGACGACGTGACCGGCGAACCGCTGGTGCAGCGTGACGACGACCGCGAGGAAGTGGTGCGCAAGCGTCTCGACGTGTACCACTCGCAAACGCGTCCGCTGGTCGAGTACTACTCGGGTTGGGCGCAGCGCGGCGAGCCCGGCGCACCGAAGTACCGCGCCATCTCCGGCGTCGGTCCGGTCGACGAAGTGAAACAGCGCGCCTTCGACGCGCTGGCCTGATCTGCATGGCTGCAAACCTGTTCTACGCGCAGTCCGGTGGCGTCACGGCGGTCATCAACACGACTGCCTGCGGCGTCATCCAGGCGGCGCGTGAGCACGGCGACGTGATCGGCAAGGTGTTCGCCGGGCGCAACGGCATCCTCGGTGCGCTGCACGAAGACCTGATCGATACTTCGCTCGAAAGCGACGCGGCCATCGCCGCCCTGCGTCACACGCCGGGCGGCGCCTTCGGTTCCTGCCGCTACAAGCTGAAAGGCCTCGACGAAAGCCGCGCGCAGTACGAGCGGCTGATCGAGGTGTTCCGCGCGCACGACATCCGTTACTTCCTCTACAACGGCGGCAACGATTCGATGGACACCGCGTGGAAGGTGTCGCAGATCGCCGAGAAGCTGCACTACCCGCTCACCTGCGTCGGCATTCCGAAGACGGTGGACAACGATCTGGTCGAGACCGACAACTGCCCGGGCTTCGGTTCGGTGGCGAAGTATGTCGCGGTGTCGATGATGGAAGCCGGTCTGGACGTCGCCTCGATGGCACGCACGTCCACAAAGATCTTCGTGATGGAAGTGATGGGCCGCCATGCCGGCTGGATCACGGCCGCTGCGGGTCTGGCCGCGCGCACGCCGGCCGAGGCGCCGCACATCCTGCTGTTCCCCGAGATTCCGTTCGACGAGGCGGCCTTCCTGGCGCGCGTCGACGCCTGCGTGCGCGAGCACGACTTCTGCGCCATCGCAGTGTCCGAGGGCCTGCGTGGCGCCGACGGCAAGCTGCTGGCCGAGTCCGGCACGCGCGACGCCTTCGGCCACGCCCAGCTGGGCGGGGTCGGCCAGCAGGTCGCCGAGCTGATCAAGGCGAAGCTCGGCCACAAGTATCACTGGGCGCTGCCGGACTACCTGCAGCGCAGCGGTCGCCACATCGCCTCCGGCACCGACGCGCAGCAGGCCTACGCGCTCGGCCGTTGCGCGGTCGAACTGGCGATCGAGGGCCGCAATGCGGTCATGCCCGCCATCGTGCGCGTGTCCGACGCGCCCTATGCATGGAAGATTGACGTGGCGCAACTGCAGGACGTTGCGAACCGCGAGAAGATGATGCCCAGGCATTTCATTTCCGACGACGGCTTCGGCATCACCGACGCCTGCCGGAAGTACCTGCAGCCCCTGATCGAAGGCGAGGACTATCCGCCCTACGTGAATGGACTGCCGGCCTATGTCAGTCTGAAGAACGAGAGCGTGCCGCGCACGCTGCCGCCGTTCGCCGGCTGACCGGGTCGAAGACGCACCGCTTGTAGCCGCACGCTCCCCGGCGTGCGGATGACATACCAGGACATGCGCCGCAGGGGCGCCTGTCCGGCAACCCACAAGGTTGCTCGCTGCTTCCGGGGCGGGGTCACGGCGCCGCCCTTTCGTTGCACGCAGTCAAAACAAGAGGAGGGGTGATGTCGTCGTTCGGTCTGTGGTTCGCACTCGTGTGCGCAGTGGTGGCCATCGTTTATGGCGCCGTATCCAGCAAGTGGATCCTTGCCCAACCTTCCGGCAACCCCCGAATGCGGGAAATTGCCGACGCCGTGCAGGAAGGGGCAAAGGCCTATCTCAACCGTCAGTACCGCACGATCGCGATCGTCGGTGTCATCCTGACCATCCTCCTCGCCGTCACGCTCGGCATGTCGACCGCCGCCGGTTTCGTCATCGGTGCGGTGCTGTCCGGTGCAGCCGGCTATATCGGCATGAACGTGTCGGTCCGCGCCAACGTGCGCACGGCGGAAGCCGCGCGCAAGGGCATTTCGGAAGCGTTCGACGTCGCCTTCCGCGGCGGTGCCATCACCGGCATGCTGGTGGTCGGTCTGGGCCTGCTGGGGGTGGCAGGCTACTACGCGATCCTGAAAGGCTCGGCGGCGCATGACGCGGCGATCGACCAGATCATCCATCCGCTGATCGGTCTCGGTTTCGGCTCCTCGCTCATTTCGATCTTCGCGCGACTGGGTGGCGGCATCTTCACCAAGGGTGCCGACGTCGGCGCCGACCTGGTGGGCAAGGTCGAGGCCGGCATTCCGGAAGACGACCCGCGTAATCCGGCGGTGATCGCCGACAACGTCGGTGACAACGTCGGCGACTGCGCCGGCATGGCAGCCGACCTGTTCGAAACCTACGCGGTGACGACGGTGGCGACCATGCTGCTCGGCGCGCTGATGCTGAAGTCGAATGCCGAGGCGGCAGTGATCTACCCGCTGGCGCTGGGCGGCTTCTCCATCATCGCGTCCATCATCGGCTGCATGTTCGTCAAGACCAAGCCGGGCCAGAAGATCATGAACGGCCTCTACCGCGGCCTCATCGTCGCTGGCGTGCTGGCGCTGATCGCCTTCTACCCGCTGACTACGATGCTGATGCCGGACGACGCGCTGAACGCCTCGATGGGCATCTACGACGGCGCACAGATGCGGCTCTATGGCGCGGCGGTGGTCGGTCTCGTGCTGACCGGCCTGATGGTGGTGATCACCGAGTACTACACCGGCACCGATTTCAAGCCGGTGAAGCACATCGCGGAGGCCTCGACCACCGGTCACGGCACCAACATCATCGCTGGCCTTGGCGTGTCGATGAAGTCCTGCGCCTGGCCGGTGCTGGCCGTATGCGCGGCGATCTGGGCGGCCTACACGCTGGGCGGCCTGTACGGCATCGCGATTGCGGCCACCTCGATGCTCAGCATGTCCGGCATCATCGTCGCACTCGACGCCTACGGCCCGATCACCGACAACGCCGGCGGCATCGCCGAAATGGCGGAACTGCCGGATTCGGTGCGCGCGGTGACCGACCCGCTGGACGCGGTGGGCAACACCACCAAGGCAGTGACCAAGGGTTACGCCATCGGTTCGGCGGGTCTGGCGGCGCTGGTGCTGTTTGCCGACTACACGCACGCACTGGAAGCGGTCGGCCACAGCGTGGCCTTCGATCTGGCCAATCCGGCGGTCATCATCGGCCTGTTCATCGGCGGCCTGATTCCCTACCTGTTCGGCGCGATGGCGATGGAAGCGGTCGGCCGTTCGGCCGGCGCGGTCGTGGTCGAGGTGCGTCGCCAGTTCAAAGAGATCGCCGGCATCATGGAAGGCACGGCCAAGCCCGATTACTCGCGCGCGGTCGACATGCTGACCGTCGCGGCGATCAAGGAAATGATGGTGCCTTCGCTGCTGCCGGTGCTGGTGCCGGTCGTCGTCGCCTTCGGCATTGCCTTCCTGATGGGTCCCGAAGCCGGCGTGCAGGCCTTGGGCGGTGTGCTGATGGGTACCATCGTGACCGGCCTGTTCGTCGCCATTTCGATGACCACCGGCGGCGGCGCCTGGGACAACGCGAAGAAGTACATCGAGGACGGTCACTTCGGCGGCAAGGGCTCCGAGGCGCACAAGGCGGCAGTCACCGGCGACACCGTGGGCGATCCGTACAAGGACACGGCCGGCCCGGCGGTGAACCCGCTGATCAAGATCATCAACATCGTGGCCTTGCTCATCGTGCCGCTGCTGCCGTCGGCCACCGGCGCGACGCACGCCGCCGCGCCGGTACAACCGACCGCTCAGGCGATACAGGTGGAGCAGGTGGTGCAGCTGTCTCAGTCGCAAGCTCAGTTGCAACAACTGACGCAGACCAGATAAGCGCCAGTGTCTGGACGAAAAAAAGCCGGCCCCGCGGGGCCGGCTTTTTTGTGCCGATCGTTCAGCGCAGCGGCGGCAGCTGGCTGGCGCGCACCGCGGCCTTGATCGCGGCGCTGTTGTTCGGTTCGGCTTCCACCCATTCCTTCGCCACCGCCTGCAGGCGGCCCCAGTCACCATCGTTCTCGTGCTGGATGGCGCGCAGGAAGTAGGGCTTGTCCTCGTCCGCGGCGGCCCAGAAGGGCGGCGTGGCGTCACGGATCGGCAGTTCGGCCACCGTGCTGCCGCTGTGCACCCATTCCACCGGCACCGCGAAGTGACGCTTCATGCCCGGAATGAAGAAGGTGAGCACGCCGACCAGACGACCATCGGTGTCGAACAGCGCGCCGCCGGATGCGCCCTGCTGGAAGGATGCGTCGGTTTCGATCACCAGCGCGCCATCCATCTCGTGCAGCGCGGTTACCTGGCCGTCGCTCATCGACAGCGCCTTGCCGCCGGAGAAGCCGACCGCATGCACCGTGTCGCCGACCTTCAGCGTGCGCGAGGTGGCCATGTCCACCGGCCGGCCCATTGCGTGCGGCGTGGTCATCACGCACAGGTCGTGGCGCGGGTCGACCGAACTGGCCTGCGCCGGTACGCCGCTGCTGCCGCGGGCCACGATCACGTTGGTCGCGATGCCGACCACGTGACAGTTGGTGATCACGTGGGTGTCGTCGATCTGCACGCCGGTGCCGGTGTTGATGCGTCCGTCGGCGTTCGCGGCAAGTACCTTAACCACGTGCATCGACAACTGGATGTATCGCTCGGCACTGGCGTGTGAAGCCTGAGCGACGGTGAGCAAGAGCAGCAATCCAAGGGCACGCATGACGATCTCCTTGCCGGCTTACGGGCCTTGGCAGGGCCCGGTGGCGATGAGTGACTAACGGAACATGGCTGTGTATCTGAGTGGTTGTAGGTGTGTCAGCTGACGAGCGGTACCAGCGAGAAGCGTGCCAGTCACTCGGCGGAACGGCGTTTCATGCGTCGCCAGGCGAGCAGGTGACGGTCATGCTGCGGGCAGGACGGGGCGCAAACCCGCATCGGGAAAGCTTCCCGATGCTGCGATGCAACAAAAGACTGTGGCCCCTATGCGGGTGATCGTCGCGGGTCGGGCGTACGACGACGCGACGTCCGTATGGCCGGAATGTGGAAGGTCGTGACCGAAAATGAAGCACCGCTGCGACATGCATCGCACTGGAGTGGTGCGATGCATCTGTTGCAGATCGTGATCAGGCCTCGATCAGGCCGTTGCGAAGTGCAATCAGCGTCAGTTCGGCCTGGTTGGACGCGCCGAGTTTCTGCTTGACGTTGTAAAGATGGGTACCGACGGTGGAGGTCGACAGATGCAGCGTTTCGGCAATCTGGTTCACCGACTGCCCGCGCGCGAGGTGGATGAACACCTCGAACTCTCGCTCCGACAGCGCCTCGACCGGGTTCTGCGTGCCGGTCACGTCCTGCATCGCCAGCTTCTGCGCGATTTCGGCGTCCAGATACATGCGACCGGCGGCCACCGTGCGCACCGCATCGATCAGCGCTTCCGGTGCGCCGCGCTTCGACAGGTAACCGGTGGCACCCGCCTTCAGCACCCGCTTCGGATGCGCCGTGTCCTCGTGCGCCGACAGTGCCAGGATGCGCACGCCCTTGTCGCGCGCGGTCAGTCGCCGCACCGCCTCGATACCGCCCATGCCGGGCATCGACAGGTCCATCACGATCACGTCCGGCTTCAGTTCCGTGTAGCGCTGGTAAGCCACCTCGCCGCTGTCCGCCTCGCCGATCACCTCGATGTCCTCGCAGGCGGCGAGCAGCAGCTTGAATCCCATGCGGACGACCGCGTGGTCGTCCACCAGCATGACCTTGATCGGTCCCATTGTTGTTCTCCCCCTCAATCCATCGGCAGTCGCGCGAACACCCGGGTACCCCCACCGTCGCGCGACTGCAGTTCAAGTTCGCCGCCGAGGGCCTGTGCGCGTTCGCGCATGCCGCGTACGCCGTGGTGTCCACGCTTCTGTGCCCAGCCCTGTTCCAGACCAGCGCCATCGTCCTCGACCGACAGCTCCAGCGACCGTTCCGAGCCATGCAGTGAAATCATGATTTTCCGGGCGTGCGCGTGCTTGAGTGCATTGGTCACCGCCTCCTGCACGATGCGGTAGGCCGCCAGCTTGAAGGAGTCACCGGGCGCCTCCGGCAGGTCGTGCATCTGCAGTTCGAACTGCATGTCCGGATGGTGGCGCCGCCACTCCGACACCAGATCTTCGAGCGCATCTTCCAGCCCGAGATTGTCCAGCGCCAGCGGTCGCAGTTTCGGGATGATGCTGTGCATCACGTCGTACAGGTGATTGGCCGTCTCGACGATCAGGTTGGCGGCCTCGGCACTGCGCGGATCGGACTGCGCGTCACGCCGCGCGATCGACAGGCCCATGCTCTTGATCGCGGTGACCGCCTGGCCCATTTCGTCGTGCAGCTCGCGCGCGATGTCGCGTCGCTCCTCCTCGATGCGGCTCTGGATGAACTGTGTCAGTTCGCGGTTCTCTTCCAGGTTGCTGCGCGCCTCCAGCGCTTCCTGCCGGGCGTTCATGTTGTCCTCGATCGCCTGCGCCATCCGGTTGAAGGCCAGGGCCATCGATCGGGCTTCCTTGCCGGGCAGGGGTGGCAGCCGCGTGTGATAGTCGCCGGCACGCATGTGTTCGAGCCCGCGCACGATGGTGTTGAACGGCCGGGTTTCTCGGCCGACCAGCCAGAACACGATGCCGTTGCCGAGCAGCAGCGCGATCGAACCGGCGATCAGCAGTTGCACCGCCTCGTCCCAGCCGTCGAGTATGGCGCGCGAAGCGTCGGCCTCGACCACCAGCCGCGCGCCGTCGTTCAGCGTGATCTCCTGACGCGGCCGCTTCGGCAGTATCGCGTTCGAATACCACTCGGGCGCGTCGCGGCCGGCCTTGTAAGGCGAGGGCGGCGAGGTGTAGAGCTTCACGCCGTTGCTGTCGACCAGATGGATTTCGGTGGCGCGCACGCGACCGAGCCGGTACAGGAAATCGACCAGCGCCGGCGAACCCATGTTGGCGTAGACCAGCGCCACGCGAGACAGCAGCTGGGTGGCCACCCGGTTCGCCGCCTCGATTTCCTCGCCGACGGCGCGCCGTGTGCCCATCAGTTCCATCGTCAGCATGGTGCTGGTGAAGGTCAGGATGACGGCGGCGATCAGCAGGTTCAGTTTCAGTCTGAGGCTCACGACGGTTCTCCCGGCCAGGCGTCGAAATGTCCGTCACGCGCGTGCGCGGCCAGCGCCGACCCGAGCAGCTTGAGGCTGGCCGGATGGAAGGGGTCGTGGCCGGCTCCCTGTGCCCAGGCCAGCCGGCTGCCCGCCAGCGTGCGGTGCGCGCGCCAGGCGTTCTGCGGCCGGCAGATCAGGTCGTTGGTGCCGTGCACGAAGGCGACCGGCAGCCCGTGCAGGCGGGCGATCGAGTCCATCACCTTTGCTTCGCCGATGAAACAGCGGTGGGCCAGATAGTGCGACTGCACGCGATAGCGGGCGCGCAGCAGCGGCCATTCGTCGGCCGTCGGATCGGCCGGCACGGTCCGTTCCGGCCACACGCCGAGCGCGTGTTCCCAGGCGCGCCAGGCCAGTACTGCGCGGTCGATGCGCGCGCTGTCGCCGGACGAGAACACGCGGTCGAGCCAGACGACGACACGGTTGCGCCAACGCGCCGGGATCGCCTGCATGAAGGCCTCGTGCGCTTCCGGTGCCAGCGCGGCAGCGCCGTGGAAGAACCCGTCGATGTCCGTGCGCCCGCCAAGAAAGAGGCCGCGCAGCAGCACGCCGCTGCACGCGTCGCGGTAGCGCGCGGCATAGGTCGCGGCCAGTGTCGCACCCCAGGAGCCGCCGAACACCAGCCAGCGCTCGATGCCCAGGTGGCGGCGCAGCGCCTCGATGTCGGCGATCAGCGCATCGCTGTGGTTGTGCGCGGTATCGCCCAGCGGGGTGCTGCGGCCGCAGCCGCGCTGGTCGAACAGCACGGCGCGCCACACCGCCGGATCGAAGAAGCGGCGCTGGCGTGGCGAGCAGCCCGAGCCGGGGCCGCCGTGCAGATACAGCGCAGGTTTTCCCCGCGGATTGCCGCACTGTTCGTAATAGACGCGATGGCCCTGGCCGACGTCGAGCCAGCCGTGATCGAAGGGTTCCATCGGTGCATGCAGCATGGGGTGGGGTAGGGTGTGGGGGCGGGGCGCTGATGGTAGCCCATGCGTGGGCGGCAGACATGCTGCGCCGGCACATGGGAGCCATGGGACAATGGCGCCATGAACGAAAGGAACCACCGGGTCGAGATCCTGGGACAGGTCTTCACCCGCGACGATGTCGTCGAACGCATGCTGGCGCTGCGCCGCAACCACGGCCGCACGCTTGAACCGTCTGCCGGCGACGGCGCATTCGCGTCGCGCATTCCGGGCTGCGTGGCCATCGAAATCGACCCGACGGTCGCGCCGGCGGGCGCCCAGGTGATGGATTTCTTCGCCTATCCGGTCGACGAGCAGTTCGATACCGTGATCGGCAATCCGCCCTATGTGCGGCACCAGGACATCCAGGCGGACACGCGGGCGCAGCTGCGCAGCGATCTGTTCGACCGTCGCAGCAATCTCTACCTCTTCTTCATCGAGAAGTGCGTGCGTCATCTGAAACCGGGTGGCGAGCTCATTTTCATCGTGCCGCGCGACTTCATCAAGCTGACCGCCGCGCGCCGGCTGAACGACTGGCTGTTCGCCCAGGGCAGCATCACCGACTTCATCGAAACCGGCGACAGCCGCGTGTTCGGCCCTTACGTGCCGAACTGCGCGGTATTCCGTTTCGAGAAGGGGCGCATGGACCGGCGCATGAGCGACGGCCGGCGCTTCCACTGCGAACGCGGCCAGCTCATGTTCCTACGCGGCGACTACGGCGTGCCGCTCGCGTCGCTGTTCGATGTGCGCGTCGGTGCCGTGTCGGGGGCGGATGACATCTTCGTGCACCCGCAGGGCAATGTGGAGTTCGTCTGTTCCAGCACGGTCGATACAGGCCGCACGCGGCGCGCCTTCTTCGATGTGCGCAACGACTGGCTGGAACAGCACAAGCCACGCCTGCTGGCGCGCCGGGTGCGCGAGTTCGGCGAGCACAACTGGTGGCAGTGGGGGCGCCTGCACCACCGCTCGGGCGGCCCGCGCATCTACGTGAATGGCAAGACGCGCAAGCCGCGACCGTTCTTCCTGCACGACTGCACGCACTACGACGGCTCGGTGCTGGCGCTGTTCGCCCGCCCCGAAGTGGCGGATCTGGCACGCGCCGCCGAGCTGCTCAACGACGCGGTCGACTGGCAGGAACTGGGTTTCGTCTGCGACGGCCGCTTCCTGTTCTCGCAGCGCAGCCTGCAGACCTGCATGCTGCCCGACGTATTCGAAACGCTGCGCTCAAGAAAATCCTGAGTCGTCTTTCCAGAGTGGCACGAGGTGGGCGGTGCCGGACCGGCGCAGTATTCGATCCATGCACTGCACGTCGCAGTGAGCCAACGAACCACCATCAGGAGACTGCCATGAACTGGGAAACCCCGAAGGCCACCGACCTGCGTTTCGGCTTCGAAATCACCATGTACGTCGCCAACCGCTGATCCTCAGCGCTTGAGCAAACAGAAAAGCGGGCATTGCCCGCTTTTTTGTTTGGTGGCGCCGGAAATCGAATTCATCCGGCTGGGCGTGTCGCCCGCCAGCACAGCAACGATCCGGCCGTCACCAGCGCCGCGCCCTGCCAGAATGGCGGCGTGAGCGGCGCTCCCAGCCACGCGGCGGCAAATGCGGTCGACAGCAGCGGCCCGGCGTAGGACGCGGTCGTGAGCAGCGGCATGTCGCCGCCCAGCATGCCGACATTCCACAGCGCGTAACCCGCGCCCAGGGCCGCTCCGGCAGCGGCCACCTCAAACCAGATCCGCGCCGACGGCACCGCCAGAGGCTCTCCGCCCAGCACCGCCAGCCCCCACAGCGCGGCCGCCGTTGCCGAGAAGAATACGGTGACGCCGTTGTAGCCATCCGCCAGCCGACGGGTCACATTGCAGTAGAGCGCCCACAGCAGCGCGCCGGCGAAGGCCAGCGCATAGACCGCCGGATTCGACGCTACGCCAGTCGACAGCGAGGACAGCGACCACTCGCTCCCCCCGCCCACCACCCGGATGACTCCGCCCAGGCACAGCGCCAGTCCCGGCGCTATCCACGGGCGCAGGCGCTGCCCGTTCATGACGACCGCGAGCAGGATGGTGAAGCAGGGCCAAAGATAATTGACGATGCCCAACTCCATCGCCTGTGCGTCGTCGAGAGCGAGGCCGAGCGACAGCGACAGGCACAGTTCGTAGGCGACGAACAGGGCGCCGCCCAGCAGCAGATAGACCGGACGCGCGCCGCGCGGTGAGGCAGGGCGGAACAGCAGCCAGAGGAAGATCGCACCGGCCGTATAGATCGCTGCTGCGCCGACCACCGGTCCGAGCGCGCTGCTGATGGCGCGCACCATGCCGATCATCGTGCTCCACAGCAGGATGGCGGCAAGACCGCAGAGCGTGGCCGCAGGAGAGACGGGACGGACGGACATGGAGGCGACGACGGGACGATGCGGCCGAATGCTAGCAGAGGAAACAAAGTTTCTTCTTCTGAAACTTTAGCGTGCACCTGACCGGCTGCTCTCCTGCGCCGTCAGCCGCCCTGAGCGTTACGCCACTGCCGCGGCGACAGCCCCGTCTGCGCCTTGAACGCGCGCGACAGCGCCGCCTCGCCGCCGTAACCGACGTCGTCGGCGATCAGTTTCAGCGCGCGGCCCTGACGCAGCGCACGCTGCGCGATGCCGATACGCCAGCGCTGCAGGTAGGCGCCGGGCGTGCAGCCCACGGTGTCGCGGAACACGTTGGCGAACACGCTGCGCGACATGCTGGCGCGCTCGGCCAGCGTGTCGAGGGTCCATTCCTGCGCCGGGTTCTCGTGCATGGCCACCAGTGCCAGACGCAGCCGCGGGTGCGACAGCCCCGCCAGCATGCCGGCACCGGTCTCGCCGCCTTCCATCAGGTGCCGCAGCACCTGCACCAGCACCACCTCGAACAATCGATCCAGCACCGCCTGCCGGCCGCAGTAGGTGTGCGAGGCCTCGTCGAACAGCAGGTCGAGTACCGGCTTCGCGCCGAGGATGTCCTCCAGCGCCAGACAGCTGAAGTCGGGCAGCGCGGAGGCGATCGGATTGGCGGCTCCGCCGGAGAAGTGCAGCCGCGCGCAGGCGAAGTCGGCGCCGCGCTCCGGGTCGGTGACGAAACGGTAGGGCGTCGGTCGTGGAAAAAGCAGCAGGCTGGGCCGGGTCACGTGTTCGATGCCGGCGGGATGGTGGATGTCCACCTCGCCGGCGCGCACCAGGTGCATGCGGCCGCTGTCGCCGGCGTCCAGTTCGGTGATGCCGCACAGCGCGCCGGTGTTGAACACGCGGGCGCTGACCGAGAAGTGCTCCAGCAGGGCTTCGAGGCGGTCGACCATGGGTTAAGTACTCAAAGGTAAGTTTTCAGGATTATACGTTGCGTATGGTCTCGCCGATCGGCGCAAAGTTCGTCCTGCCAACAGGCACTGCCGCAAACCCCTCTCACTACACAGGAGTTCATCATGTCGATCGAAAAGGTTCTCTACACCGCCCAGGCCACTGCAACCGGTGGTCGCGAAGGTCGCGCCGCGTCGTCCGACGGCGTGCTCGATGTCCAGCTGTCGACGCCGAAGGAACTGGGCGGCGCCGGCGGCCCCGGCACCAATCCCGAACAGCTGTTCGCCGCCGGCTACTCGGCCTGCTTCCTCGGCGCGCTGAAGTTCGTCGCCGGCCAGAACAAGGTCGCGCTGCCGGCCGACACGCAGATCACCGGCCGCGTCGGCATCGGCGCCATCCCGACCGGCTTCGGCATCGAGGTCGAACTGACCATTGCCGTCCCGGGCCTGCCGCGCGAACAGGTCGAGTCGCTGGTCGAGAAGGCGCACATCGTGTGCCCGTACTCGAACGCCACCCGCGGAAACATCGACGTCACCCTGGTCATCGCCTGAGTCATCGGCCTGACGGATAGCCACCGTCCCCAACCCGTTACCTGAAAGGAATCCATCATGAATGCAGTCCGCCGCACCCTCGCCCTGTCCGTACTTGCCGCCGCGCTTGCCGTACCGACCTTCGCCGCAGAAGCCGCCAAGCCCGCCGCGCGCACATCCGTCGCGGTCAAGAAGACCGAAAACTACGTCACCACGCGTGACGGCGTGCAGATCTACTACAAGGACTGGGGCCCGAAGAACGGCCAGGTCGTCGTGTTCAGCCACGGCTGGCCGCTCAGTTCCGACAGCTGGGAAGCGCAGATGCTCTTCCTCGCGTCGCAGGGCTACCGTGTGGTGGCGCACGACCGGCGCGGCCACGGCCGCTCGTCGCAGCCGTGGGACGGCAACGACATGGACCACTACGCCGACGATCTGGCCGCGGTGATCCAGGCGCTCGACCTGAAGGGTGCGACGCTGGTCGGCTTCTCGACCGGCGGCGGCGAAGTGGCGCGCTACATCGGCCGTCACGGCACCAGCCGGGTGAAGAAGGCGGTGCTCGTGAGTGCGGTGCCGCCGCTGATGCTGCAGACTGCCGACAATCCGGGGGGCCTGCCGATCGAGGTGTTCGACGGCATCCGCAAGGCGTCGATCGACAACCGTTCGCAGCTGTATCTCGACATCGCGTCGGGTCCGTTCTACGGCTACAACCGTCCCGGCGCCAAGCCGTCGCAGGGGCTGATCCAGTCCTTCTGGGCGCAGGGCATGCAGGCGGGGCACAAGAACACCTACGACTCGATCGCGGCGTTCTCGGCCACCGACTTCCGCGCCGACCTGAAGAAGTTCGACGTGCCGACGCTGGTGATCCACGGCGACGACGACCAGATCGTGCCGCTCGACCTGTCCGGCAAGGCCTCGGCTGCGCTGGTCCGCAACGCCGAACTGATCGTCTATCCGGGTGCGCCGCACGGCATCACCGACACGCACAAGGACAGGCTCAATCAGGATCTGCTGGACTTCCTGCGCAAGTAAGGCAGCACGAAACCCGGTCCCGCACAGCGGGCCGGGTTTTGTCCTTCAGTGACGGACGAACAGCAGCAGTGACAGATAGATCAGATAGGCGCTGACGAAAAGTCCGCCTTCAGTGCGCGACACCCGGCGCTCGCTGCGGAACACCGGCAGGCACACGATGGCCACCAGTGCGGCCAGCGGCAGGTCGATGCGCAGCACGTCGCTGCCGACCTCGATGCCATGCGGCGCGATGGTCATGGTCAGGCCGAGGATGACCAGGATGTTGTAGATGCTGCTGCCGATCAGGTTGCCGATCGCCACGTCGCGGTCGTTCTTCAGCGTCGACAGCACGGTGGTGGCCAGTTCCGGCGCCGACGTACCGATGGCGACGATGGTGAGCCCGATGAAGGCGTCCGACACACCATAGGCGCGCGCGATGCTCGATGCGCCATTCACCAGCAGGTCGGCTCCGAACAGCGTGAGCGCCATGCCGGCCAGCAGCAGTGCCGAATTCCACGCCATGAACAGCCGCGCCGAACGCAGCGTGGCGGGCATCACATCGGCCACCTCGCGCGCGAACTCGCGTTGCATCGCCGCGCTTTCCTCGCGGCTGAGGCGCACCAGCGCCACCGTGTACAGCACGGCGCCGATCAGCAGCAGCACGCCCTCGCTGCGGTCTAGCCGCCCGTCCCACGCCATCGCGATCAGCGCCAGCGCGGCGGCGATCATGACCGGCACGTCGAGCCGCACGCTGAGCATGCGCGTCGGCAGCGGTCGCATCAGCGCGCTCAGGCCGAGGATGAACAGGATGTTCAGGATGTTGGTGCCGGCGATATTGCCGACCGCCAGCGGCCCCTTGTCCTCGGCGACTGCGGTGATGCCGACTGCCAGTTCGGGCACGCTGGTGCCGACGGACACCACGGTGAGCCCGATCAGTATCGGCGGTACGCGCAGCCGCGCCGCCACGCGCGAGGCGCCGCGCAGCACCATTTCGGCACCGGCCAGCACGATCACCAGCCCGGCCACGAAAACGAGGGCCGGGTGCAGCGTCAGCCCGGCGGTCAGACGAAGTCCTCGCCCGGCATCGCCGGAATCTCGGTCGGCCCGCGGCGGTCGATCACCACCAGCACGTCGCAATCGGCCTCCGACAGCACGTGCTTGGTCACGCTGCCCAGCAGCAGTTCTTCGGTCACGTGCGTACCGTGCTTGCCCATCGCGATCAGGTCGCAGTTGCGCTGCGCCTGGCAGTCCAGGATGTGGCGCGACGCGTTGCCGTGCTCGACCATCACCGTGTACAGGCTGCGCTCCAGCCCGGCGCGCTCGGCCAGATCGTGCAGCAGGCGCAGCGAGCGCTCGCGTGCTTCCGCCCGGTAGCCGTTGATCAGGTCCTGAGAAATGCCAGCGTACTGCAGCATGCCTTCGAACGGCACGTCGAAACTGTGCAGCAGCAGCAGATCGGCCTCGGGCGCGACACGGCGTGCCATGCGGATAGCCTCCAGCGAACCCGGCGAGAAGTCGACCGGCACCAGCACGCGCCGGTAAGGCCCAGGGCACGGCTTCTTCACCACCAGCACCGGACTGCTGCTCTTGCGCAGCAGGCGCGACGCGGTCGAACCGACCAGCAGCCGGCTCAGCACGCTTTCGCCCCGCGCGCCGACCAGAATCAGATCGGCCTGAACCGATGCCGCATAGGCCGGCAGGAACTGCGTCGCCAGCCCGGCTTCGACCTTCAGTTCCGCGACCACGCCGCGATTGTGCGTGGCATCGCCGGCGATCGCGGCGAGCGCGTCGTACTGGTGCTGCACGGCCTTCTCGGAAACGATTTCAGCCTGATCGCCGAGCAGGTTGCGCAGCGGACCGAGTGCATCGAGGCCCAGCGCATGCACCAGCGTGTAGTGCGCGCCGCTGCGGCTGGCCAGTTCGAAGCCGCGATCGACGGCGTCGAGCGACAAGGGCGACAGATCGGTCGCGGCGATGATGCGTTGAAGCTGAGGCATGCTGGGTCTCCCCGAAAAATGCGTGCCGGCTTACAGCCGGGCCACGCGGAAGTGGCGAAGGACCGCCTTCTCGATCTCGACCGCCAGAAACACGGCGGCGCCGAGGCCGAGAATCACCGTCCATGAAGACAGGTCGAGCGCGGCGCTCCTGAACAGCTGCTGCATCGGTGCGGCATAGGTGAACAGCAGTTGCAGCACGATCAGGATGGCGCTGACCAGCAGCACCACGCGGTTGCCGGTCAGTGTTTCCAGGCTGAAGGCGTGGCGGGTGAAGTGGCGCACGTTGAACAGGTAGAACAGTTCGCACACGACGATCATGTTCACCGCGGCGGTGCGCGCCAGTTCGATGCTGCTGCCGCGCGCCAGCTCCCAGTTGAACACGGTGAAGGTGGTCGCCACCATCAGCGCAATGACGAACAGGATGCGCAGGCCCAGCGCGCGGGTGACGATGGCCTCCTGTGGCGGGCGCGGCGCGTGCGACATCACGTTCTGCTCGGCCGGCTCGAAGGCGAGCGACAGCGCCAGCGTGACCGAAGTGACCGTATTCACCCACAGGATCTGGCCTGCGGTCACCGGCAGTGGCAGGCCGGCGAAGATGGCCAGCAGGATGACGCCGGCCTCGCCGCCATTGGTCGGCAGCATGTGCATCAGCGATTTCTTGATGTTGTCGAACACGACGCGGCCTTCGCGCACCGCGCGCGCGATAGTGGCGAAGTTGTCGTCGGTGAGCACCAGGTCCGATGCTTCGCGCGCCGCGTCCGTGCCCTTGCCGCCCATCGCCACGCCAATGTCCGCCGACTTCAGCGCCGGCGCGTCGTTCACGCCGTCGCCGGTCATCGCCACCAGATGGCCTTCGGCCTGCAGTGCCTCGATCAGCCGCAGCTTGTGTTCCGGGCTGGCGCGCGCGATCACGTCGGTGTCGAGTGCGCGCTCACGCAGTGCGGCAGCGTCCAGCGTGCCGATGACGTCGCCGTTCAGCGTACGTTCGGCCTCCAGACCCAGCTGGCGGCCGATCGCCGCAGCGGTGACCGCGTGGTCGCCGGTGATCATCTTGACCCGTATGCCCGCTTCGCGGCACTGCGCCACCGCGGCGATCGCCTCTTCGCGCGGCGGGTCGATGATGCCAACCAGGCCGATCAGTTCGAAGCGGGCGTCGATGTCCTGCAGTTCGACCGCGTTGCGCGAGCCAGGGAAGGGCGCCTGCGCCAGGGCAAGCACGCGTTCGCCTGCACCGCCGGCGCGCGCGATCGCCGCCGTCCAGTACGCATGGTCGAGCGGCGCACCGCCGTACTGGGTGGCGCACAGCGCCAGCACGCGCTCCGGGGCGCCCTTGAGCAGCAGGAAGGCGTGGCCCGTGTGGTCGCGGTGCAGCGTGCACATGAACTGGCGTTCCGACTCGAACGGAATGGCGTCGACGCGCGGGAAATTCTTCGTCTCGTCCTGCGGGTCGAGGCCGGCCTTGCGGGCGAAGGCGACCAGCGCGCCTTCGGTCGGATCGCCGATCAGCGTCCAGCCGGCGTCGCCGTCGTGGCGGATCTGCGCGTCGTTGCACAGCAGCGCGCAGCGGGCCGCGGCAGCCAGTCCGGGCACGTCGCCGGGCGCGACCGGCTGACCGTCGCCGTGGAAGCCGCCTTCCGGCGCGTAGCCGCTGCCGCTGACAGCGATCTCGCGGTCAGCGAGCAGCAGTCGCACCACCGTCATTTCGTTTCGGGTCAGCGTGCCGGTCTTGTCGGTGCAGATGACGGTGACCGAACCCAGCGTCTCGACCGCCGGCAGCCGCCGCACGATGGCCTTCTTGCGCGCCATCGTGCGGGTGCCGATGGCCAGCACGATGGTGACCACCGCCGGCATGCCCTCGGGGATGGCCGCGACGGCGAGGCCGACCACCGCGAGGAAGAGGTCGAACATCGGCATCTGCGCGACGAAGTGGCCGTACAGCACGGTCAGCGTGGCGACGATCAGGATGAAGCCGGTGATCTGGCGGGCGAACTGGTCGAGCCGCCGGGTCAGCGGCGTGGCCAGCGTCGCCACTTCGCCGACCAGCGTGCCGATGCGGCCGATTTCGGTGCCGACGCCGGTCGCCACGACAACGCCGCGTGCCTGGCCGAGCGCGACCAGCGTGCCGCAGTAGCACATCGAACGGCGGTCGCCGATGGCCGCCGCTTCCGCCACGGCGGCGCTGTCCTTGTCGACCGGCGCCGATTCGCCGGTCAGCGCGGCTTCGGTCACACGCAGGTTCTTCGTGCGCAGCAGGCGCAGGTCGGCCGGCACCTTGTCGCCCGATTCCAGCAGCAAGATGTCGCCCGGCACCAGGTCGGCAGCGTCGACCTGATGGCGTTCGCCGTCGCGCAGCACGGTGGCGCGCGCGGCGAGCATGCCGCGCACAGCGTCGAGCGCGCGCTCGGCCTTGCCTTCCTGGATGTGGCCGATCAGCGCGTTGATCAGCACCACGCCGAAGATGACGGCCGAATCGACGTGGCCGCCCAGCGCCAGCGTCACCGCCCCGGCCACCAGCAGCACATAGATCAGCGGGTTGTGGAACTGCTGCAGTAAACGCAGCCAGGGCGGGCGCTTCGGTGCGTCAGGCAGGCGGTTCGGGCCATGCTTCACCAGGCGCGCTGCCGCTTCGGCGCGGCTCAGGCCCGACTGCGCCTGCACATCGAACAGCGCTGGCAGGTCGTCTGCGGGCAATGCGTGCCAGGCCTCGGCGCCGGCGGTGGGGTCGGTGTGTGGAGTAGTCATCAGGGACGTCAGTGATGCGGCCAGCTGGCGCCGCCGGGCGCGCCGCGCCCGAAATGCCGCACGACGTGTTCCGCCATGCCGCGCGCAAGTTCGTTTTCGCCAAGGAACACCGTGCCGAGGCTCTCGCGCTCAAGCAGTTCGGCTTCTTCCTCGTTGTGGGTGCGCAGCACCACGGCGATCTCAGGGTTCAGCGTGCGTGCGATCTCGACCATCTTGCGCACATTCACCGTTTCCGGAATCGCGATCACCAGCATCGCGGCCTTGGCGATGTGCGCCTGGATCAGCACCTCCGGCGTCTGTGCGTCGCCGAACACCGCCGGCACGCCTTCGCGCCGCAGCTGGTCGACGCGCTCACGGTTCTGTTCGGCGACCACGCAGGGAATGTGCTGTTCGCGCAGCGCGTCGGCGATGCGCCGGCCGACGCGGCCGTAGCCGACCAGCACCACCTGTTCGTTCAGCAGGCGCGCGTCGGTGGTCATCGGCAGCGCCGCCAGCGGGTCGTCGCGCTGTTCCAGCCGGCGGGCCAGCGACGAGCGCGCGATGGCCCAGGCGCGGAAGGGTTCGATGGCGGAGAACAGTGCCGCGTTGGCGGCGATCGATATCAGCGCGCCGGCCAGCACCAGACTTTGCCCCTCGGCCGGCATCAGCCCGAGGTTCACGCCCAGCCCGGCGAGGATGAACGAGAACTCGCCGATCTGCGCCAGGCTGGCGCCCACCGTCAGCGCGGTATTCAGCGGGTAGCGGAAGGCGAGCACCAGCAGCACCGCGGCGATGGTCTTGCCCACCATGATGATGGCCACCACCAGCAGCAGCTTCAGCGGCTGCGTCCAGATCACGGCCGGGTCGAACAGCATGCCGACCGACACGAAGAACAGCACGGCGAAGGCGTCGCGCAGTGGCAGCGACTCGTCGGCGGCGCGGTGGCTGAACTCCGACTCGCGCATCATCATGCCGGCGAAGAAGGCGCCCAGCGCGAAGGACACGTCGAACAGCGCCGCCGCTCCGAAGGCCACGCCGACGGCGATGGCCACCACGCTCAGCGTGAACAGTTCCTGCGATCCGCTGCGCGCCACCCACCACAGCAGGCGCGGCAGCACCCGGCGGCCGACCACCAGCATGAGCACGATGAAGGCGATCACCTTGGCCAGCGTGATCGCCATTGCGAGGCCAAGGTCGCGGCCCGATGCGGCGGCGTCATTGCCCGACAGCACGCCGGCCAGCGCCGGCAGCAGCACCAGCACCAGCACCATCACCAGATCCTCGACCACCAGCCAGCCGACCGCGATCTGGCCGTTGATCGACTTCAGCAGTCCCTTGGCTTCGAGCGCGCGCAGCAGCACCACGGTGCTGGCCACCGACAGGCAAAGGCCGAACACGATGGCCGCACCGATGTCCCAGCCCCACATCGTGGAGACCGCCATGCCGAGCAGCGTGGCGACCGCGATCTGCACCACAGCGCCCGGCACCGCGATGCGCTTGACCGCCATCAGGTCGTCGAGCGAGAAATGCAGGCCGACGCCGAACATCAGCAGCATCACGCCGATCTCGGCCAGCTGGCTGGCCAGTCCGATGTCGGCGACGAAGCCCGGCGTGGTCGGACTGATCACGATGCCCGCCATCAGATAGCCGACCAGCGGCGGCATGCGCAGGCGTACCGCGATCAGGCCGAAGATCATGGCGAGGCCGAAACCGGCCGCGATGGTGGCGATGAGGGTGATGTCGTGTGGCATGGCGCGTTCTGGTTATCGTTGGGGCGTATGCATGCACCACGCATTGTGCGCGCGCACGATCGTCCCCCGGCGGCGCGGGTTGCGTGAAGCTGAAGACCTGCGTCCCGGGCGTCTGTTCGGCCACCGGCAGTGTGGCCATCGCTTTCTTAGTGTGCTTCGTATTAGATCAAACTTTTTCGCATCGGCCGTGACTGCGCATGCCGCGGCGATGGCGACGGCACAGTGTGCGACGCGCTGCGCCGGGCCGTTCCGCCGCGAGGTGCCGGGAAGCTGGCCTCTCAAATTCTGTCGATGAAACAGCCCTTAATGAAATTCTTTAGACTCGGTTCAGATCAGCTGCGAGGCGCCCAGGTGCGCCGCTGACGATACTGGCAGTGCAGGTCAGGCAACACGATCACCGGGATGCAGGGCCTGCGGAAGAGCCATCCATCAAAACTGAGGAGATAGACATGAGCTGGGAAACCCCGAAGGCCACCGACCTGCGTTTCGGCTTCGAAATCACCATGTACGTCGCCAACCGCTAAGTTCTGCGGTGGCAAGAAAAACGGCGGGCCTTGTGCCCGCCGTTCTTTTCTTCTGTTTGCAGTGGGTTGCCGGTGCTGGTCGCTGCGTTGGTCGCCTCACTCTTAGGTGAGTTGGCGTCTACAAGACCCGCGGCGATTCCACATCAATCTCCGGCGGATGAAACGAGAGCACACTGAGACAGCCATCTGGCCCGGTAACCAGAAACTCCCGTACACCCTCTCTGTTCGCAGTTGAGATAAACCCGCTCCGCTGTCCTTCTTGCTGAAGCCAGCCGCCATCATGTATCTCGAATAGCCCGCCGCACTTGGCCGAACACGAAGGCCAGAACTCGAGCAGGTCTCCTTCGTCGAGAAATCTGAAGCCGATGACCGCTTTAAACCTCAGCGTTGGACCGACACCCGTCCTTACAACGAGTGTCTTCAAGTCGTACGTAACGCTCTGGACCTCCGCGCCGCGCGGGAACTCATTCAGTGTGGACGCAAGCATCTAGGCGCTCCTGATACGCAGTAGAAATATCCCGTTCCGGGGCAAGCGTATGTGTCCCGTCTTCGTCAGGTCGAAGTCGTTCATCCTCGTTTCAGATCCGGCGACCTTCATCCCATATGGGAATAAATGAGATCTAGACTCCGTTTGTTCCGTGCTTGCGCCGGCCTTGCCGCACATAGACGAGCGAGCCGACGGGCAGACCGGCTTTGCCGATGCATACCTCAATCTGCCGGCGGGTCGGCGTGGTCGCCGTCATCAGAGCGCTCCCGACGTACCGGCCTTGCTGCGCACGCGCTTGGGCAGGTTCTCGTCCATCAGGGTCAGACCGATGTCGTCCTTCGCCGTGTCCAGCAGGTCTTCCAGCGCCTGAATCTCTCCGAAGACGTGAAGCGCGCGGGCGAAGAAGTGAATGGGAACCCGCAGGTCGCCTTTTTCCATGCGCCGCACGGTCGACAGCGACGCACCCATGCGCTCGGCGAGCGAGGCCTGCGAAATGTGCCGCCGACGGCGGGCGAGGGAGATGTCGCTGCCAAGCTTGCGGATCGCCCGCTCGACTCGCAGAGGAACTGGAGCTTCCATATTAAGTGTCCCTATAGGGATGCTTATATTCTATTAATGTTTCTATCGGAATGATTATAGTCGACCGGCGCAGTGCGGGAGAACTGCGCTTCTTGTGGGCGTCTTCACGACACAGAGAGGAGGGTTCGGTCCGGCGAGGACGCTCCGTCCGCGCTGCAAGCGACACCTGCGAACACGCCGCCGGGCTGGCAGTGAGAGCGCTCGACTGTCGCGAATGATGCCGGGGCACGGATAACGTCGCCAGGGTTCGTCGCGAAAAGACCGACGCGTGATCGGGATGGCGGTTGCGGTACCGGGAAATGAATGGGGTCTGAACGCAATGCCGCTATTTCGCCCATTACGAGAGAGAAGCCGCTTGAGTCAGCTTCTTTAGAGCAAAGCTCCCCTTCTCCGCGACTGATGGGTGCGGATCCGACGCAAGCGCTGTAGCCAATTGAACGGCAGTAGGACCAATGATTTCATGATTCCGGATGAGTATGTCCGCTGCGACACGTCGCACAAGAGAAGACCGATCTAGCGATGCCGCTCTCATCGTCATCTCAAGTGGAATGCTTACGGATAGAGGGCGCTCACCGAACACGGGCTTGAAATGGCCCTTGCAGTATCGTATGTCTGTCCACTCCCATTTTCTTTCCGCTAACCAGACGACTTTTCCCTCTAGCAAGAATTTATATGCTTTTGCTCTTACTGACGGTTGGATGGCACTCCTTGCAATTTCAGGTAGATGTGCATCCAGCCCCGAGGACTGACCAACTTGGCAGAAAATTGAAGCTAGTGGGCCGGTTGTGCCAGCTAGAAGAATTGACTTTAAGGAGAGGGCTACCGCCTCAATAGAAGAAATCTCCAGGAGGGCTTGTTTAGTTTCAGTTTCCATTCGTCCCCACGAAACCCAATGAGGGAGAACGGAGCATAGAACGTCGACAACGTACTCTGGCTTTGTGGCGAGAGCCATTGAAGGCAATTGTTCACGGGCCGCTACACGAACTTGAGGCACCCAATCGTTGAGGCGACGAACAGCCACTGCAAAAAAGAAGCTGTTCGGGGCTGCGCCTGATAGGGTGCGCAGCGCTCGTTCGCGCAAAAAGCCATCACCGCTGCAGAGGTCGATCCAAGTTGGAAGCGGTGTCGCCCGGCGCCAAAATTTCCATCGTGAAGGTCTATGGTTCGCAGTGGCCTGATATATCCCCCAGCGAATTAGGCGTTCCCAATTGTCCAGGTTAGCCAAAGACAAGCGTGATGTTACTTCCACCACTGGCGACATGTCGGCAACTACATTCCCACCTGGGTTGAGGGAAGCGTAATACGCGCTAACCGCCGCAAGAACTTGTTCTTGCTGTGAGGATACGTAAGAGGTGCCTCCTAACGACACTGTGGATTTACCCCATGCGCGGGCAATCGGATGTGTCCGCCCTTTGCCATCTCGAAGTTATTTATCATCGCATCAGTTCTGAAATAAATAAAACCTGACCCCACCAAAAATACCGATCTTTATCTCAGCTTCGTCTAGCCACTACCCGAAAACGTGGTCTGTCCCCTATTGTTTTGCGAGACGGTCTCTAAGTTCTTTCATGGCGCCAACGTCTGAATTCACCGGCCTGCGCGGCTTTTCGCGCAGTTCCGGTGGAATGATGTGTTAGCACGCTACCCACCGATTGCTTCCCTTAACTTGCGCAATATTTTGATTCCATACGCGCCGGGAACCTGCGCGACGAGACCATATGTCAGCGAGGCAGCAGCAATAACCCAAGGGTCGGAAACTTGCCACACTAAGGCAAATATCGCTGCAACACCGATCACTACACCCGCGAGGGCAGCACGTGGTTGGGGAACACCAAGAATCTGATTTTGCGGAACCCTAAACTTTAAACGCACACCCTTTTGCATTACCGCCAGCCAGATCGTCGGTGGATTCGTGGTGTTTGGCGAATTCAAGTAGGTGAGTTTGATTGCTTGCCCCCTATTCATGATCGGCACAATGTATTCGCGCTGTCCGTTGTAGATTGCCCATTGGTTTTCAGATGGCGACGCCCCTGCTTCTACATGCAATTGCTTCTTGTAATCTTCCGACCACTGCAGAATGTTCGGTGTACCCACCACCTGGGTTTGTTCGGTCAGTAGCCGAGTGTTGTCTGTGTAAGCGCGAACAACCACATTTTCGTAGTCGTTCATGCTTTCGTTTTTTAACTCGATGGTTGAAAGATAGAGGTTGGAAACTGGATTGTTATTCCAAGAGACTGCGACCGTACCGAAGATCACATCTTCCGTGGACATGCCTACCCGTTGGTGATTTACAAAATAGGTAAATGTTCCTCGCTTGTTAAGAACTCTCTGCGTGAGCCAAGCAGTGATAACACCGCCAATACCGCCTGCGATTGCGGAGACGTATTCGCTTTGAATGATCTGTAGGAGGTTCATAGTGGCGCGCTACGCCCAAGGTAAGCGGCACCGGAGCACCGAAGGTGCGGAGGGTGCCAACACAGGCCATGAGAATGGCGAAGCCATGGCCTGTGTTGGTGTCCGCTTGACCGCCCAGTTAGGCCGCACTTTCT
>Ga0123397_121813_pt1 | contig 31379 bp, 25 predicted proteins | sample T10HLNH4metaT_FD_89925 | JGI IMG/M metagenome (GOLD analysis project Ga0123397, IMG submission 89925) | Methane-oxidizing artificial microbial communities from Washington, USA to study methane cycling - T10-HLNH4 metaT (Metagenome... ... | reverse complement strand
GCCCACTCCACGCACTCGATGGCATCGTCGCACACCGTCCTGAACGCACCGCCCGCCGGCCCGGCCCCCGGTGCCATCGCGCTCGCCGGCGCGCTGCTGGTGTGCGGCCTGCTTGCGCTGCACCTGCTGCTGCGCGGACCGCACTACCCATTCATGCCGGACAGCGCGTCCTACATCCAGCTCGCGCGCAGCCTGGCCGATCTGGCGCCCGGCGGCGCGCCGGTGCCCGCCTACCAGCCCAACCCGCTGTTTCCGATCGGATTTCCGGCGCTGCTCTCGGTGTTCGCGCGCGCCGGCCTCGACCCGCGCGACGCCGCCCCGCTGCTGGGCAGCCTGTCCTCGCTGCTGCTGCCGCTGCTGATCGTGCTGGCCTTCCGCCACGCACTGGGCAGCGCCACCGCGGTCGCAATCGCCTTCATCGCCACGCTGTCGCCCGGTGTGCTGTGGCTGGCCGGATACGGCCTGACCGACCTCCCCGCCTGCGCCCTGTCGCTGGCGGCGGCCAGCTGTCTGCTGTCCGGACGTTCGGCGAAGCACTGCATCGCCGCCGGCCTGCTCGCGGGCGCCGGCTATGCGCTGCGCAATGCTCAGCTCGCGCTGTTCGCTGCCCTGGGCCTGCTGCTGATTTACCGCGTGCTGACGGACCCCGCCGGCCGGCGACCGGCGCTGCGCAGCGCTGTGCTGTTCGCCGCCGGTGCCGCGCTGCCGCTGGCACCGGTGCTGGTCTACAACGCCCTGACCTTCGGCACCCTGCATCCGTATGCGATGGCGCCCTCGACCGTGGGCGTGGTCGACAACCTGCGGACCTTTCTGCAGGAATTCGTCTATGACGCCACCGGATACCGCGAGGCGGGGGTGAGGCTGGCGTGGACCGTGCCCGGCCTGCTGCTGTGCCTGCTGGCTGCGGCCGCCCAGGTGCGTGCGCTGCGGCGCACCTGGGCGGGCATGAACGCGGCGGGTCGCGAACTGTGGGTGCTGGCCGCCGCCTACGCCGCGGCCGGCGCGGTCATCGTGATTGCCGCGCGTTCGCGCTACGAATGGGGCGAATTCATCAGTACCCGGCACACGCTGCAGATACTGCCTTTCGCGCTGGCCGCCTGGCTGGTGCTGCCGCTGCAGGGGACGATTGCCGGCCGCCTGCGCACCGCGGTCCTGGTGCTGCTGTGTGCCGCGCACGCGGTGTTCGCGATGCGGCTGGACCCGCAGCTTGAACTGCAGCAGGCACGCGGGCAGACCGCCCGCGAGGTGGTCGCTGCCGGCCGGCTTCTGATGTGCCCGCCGCATGACGGCGCACAGCGGCTGTCGAACTGGGCCTATGTGTTCGAGATCGAGTGCGCGGCCCCGGTCAGGCAGTTCAGCCTGAAGGCGCTGGACACACGCGAAGCTACCTTCGCCCGGCTGGTCGCCGGGCTGCACGGCGCCGCCGATGCCGTGCCCGCCGGCGGCGCGCTGATCGCGATGTATCCCGGCCGGGCCTGGCTGTCGGCCGACAACCTGCGCTTTACCGCGGAAGAGGTGGACGCGATCAGCGCCGCCGGCTGGACGGTGCGACAGGCCGACGGCCGCGCTTTCATCGCGGTCCGGCCATGACGCGCCGCCAGCACGTGGCGCCTGCAGCCGCTTGAGCGGCGCGCCGCGCTGCCGGATAATCCGCCGCTTACGGCGCAGCTGCGCCCCGCGGCCACTGCGGCCGGGCCCGCTCCTTCCATCATGACGAGTTACCTGTTCATCCTGCTCGGCACCGCGCTGGTCAACAACGTGGTGTTTGTGCGCATCCTCGGCCTGTGCCCCTTCATGGGCGTGTCGAAGAAGCTGGAAACCGCCATCGGCATGGGTCTGGCCACGACTTTCGTGCTTACGCTGGCCTGCGGTTCGAGCTATCTCATCGACCGCTATCTGCTGCAGCCCTTCGACCTGGGCTATCTGTCCACACTGAGCTTCATCGTGGTGATCGCGGCCATCGTGCAGCTGACCGAACTGGTGATCCAGAAAACCAGTCCGCTGCTGCATCAGGTGCTGGGCATCTACCTGCCGCTGATCACCACCAACTGCGCGGTGCTGGGCATTCCGCTGCTGAATCAGGCGGCGCGCCACGACCTGCTGCAGTCGCTGCTGTTCGGCTTCGGCTCGGCCGCGGGCTTCGTGCTGGCGCTGGTGCTGTTTGCCAGCATCCGTGAGCGGCTGGACGGTGCCGACATCCCGGCGCCCTTCCGCGGCAACGCGATCGCGCTGATCACCGCCGGTCTCATGAGCCTGGCCTTCATGGGTTTTGCGGGACTGGATTCATGATCAGTGCGCTGCTCGTGATGCTGGGTCTGGCGCTGGCACTGGGCGCGGCGCTCGGTGCCGCCTCGGTGCTGTTCAGGACGCAGGGCGACCCGCTGGTCGACAAGATCGACGCCATCCTGCCGCAGACCCAGTGCGGCCAGTGCGGCTACCCGGGCTGCAAGCCCTACGCCACCGCGATCGCCGGCGGCGAAGCCGACATCAACCAGTGCCCGCCGGGCGGCGACGAAGGCGTGCGCAAGCTGGCTGACCTGCTCGGCCGCGAATACAAGCCGCTCAACGCCGAACACGGCGTGGAGAAGCCGAAGGCGGTGGCGGTCATCGACGAGGCGACCTGCATCGGCTGCACGCTGTGCATACAGGCCTGCCCGGTGGACGCCATCGTCGGCGCCGCCAAGCAGATGCACACCATCGTCGCCGACCTCTGTACCGGCTGCGAACTGTGCGTGGCACCCTGCCCGGCCGACTGCATCGCCATGGTGCCGGTGGCGGACACCGTGGACACCTGGAAATGGCGCTACCCGGTGTTCGAACTGAAGCCGGTCACGCACGCGCCGGCGAAGGAAGCCGCCTGATGCTGCGCCAGCTCTTCTCGTTCAATGGCGGCGTCAAGCCGGACCCGAACAAGGGTGCATCGACCCGCGAACCGATCGCCCGCCTGCCTCTGCCGCCGCAGCTCATCATTCCGCTGCACCAGCACATCGGCGGCACGCCGCGGCCGCTGGTGAAGGCTGGCGACCGGGTGCTGCACGGCCAGCGCATCGGCGCGGCGGACGGCAATGTGTCGAGCGCGGTGCACGCGCCCACGTCCGGCACCGTGGTCGCGGTCGAGCCGCGGCTCATGCCGCACGCCTCCGGCCTGTCGGCCATGGCGGTGGTGATCGAGCCGGACGGGCTGGATCTGCGCGTCGAGCGCGAGCCCTTCGACTGGCACGCCGCCACGCCGGGCGAGGTGCGCGACCATCTGCGCGACGCCGGCGTGGTCGGCCTCGGCGGTGCGGTCTTCCCCAGCCACCTGAAACTGTCGGCCGGCAAGGCCGGCAGCACCGACACGCTGGTGATCAACGGCGCCGAATGCGAGCCCTTCATCACCTGCGACGACATGCTGATGCGCAGCGAGCCGCTGGACATCCTGCGCGGCGCGCAGGTCATGAAAACGCTGCTGGCGGCGAAGCAGGTGCTGGTCGGCATCGAGGACAACAAGCCGGAAGCCGCCGCCGCGCTGAAGGCCGCCGCCGCCGAACTGGGCGATCCGGCGCTCGACATCGTCGTGGTGCCGACCCGCTATCCGGCCGGCGGCGCCAAGCAGCTCATCCGCGTGCTCACCGGCATCGAGGTGCCGCACGGCCAGCGCTCGACCGACTACGGCGTGCAGTGCTTCAACGTGGCCACCGCACTCGCGGTGTGGAATGCGCTGGAACGCGGCGAACCGCTCACCCGGCGCATCGTCACCGTGGCCGGCAATGTCGAGCGGCCGCGCAATTTCGACGTCGCCATCGGCACGCCGATCGGTTTCGTGTTCGAACACGCCGGCCTGAAACCGGACACCGACAAGCTCATCATGGGCGGCCCGATGATGGGCGTGCCGCTGCCCGGCGTCGAGGCGCCGGTGGTGAAGGCGACCAACTGCCTGCTCGCCTCGTCGCCCGCGCTGTTCCCACCGCCGGAACCGGAAATGCCCTGCATACGCTGCGGCGAATGCGCGCGCGCCTGTCCGGCCGATCTGCAGCCTTTCGAGCTGTACTGGCACTCGCGTTCGCGCAACTTCGGCCGCGCGCAGGAATACCACCTGTTCGACTGCATCGAATGCGGCTGCTGCGCCTACGTGTGCCCTTCGCACATTCCGCTGGTCGATTACTACCGCTACGCCAAGAGCGAAATCTGGGCGCGCGAGCGCGACAAGGACGCCGCCGACTCGGCGCGCGAGCGCTTCGAGTTCCGGAACTGGCGCGCCGAGCGCGAGAAGGAAGAGAAAGCCGCCCGGCTGGCCGCGCGCAGTGCCGCGAAGCCGGTGGCGAAGACGGCCGAAGTGGCGGACACCGCCACGTCGCCCGCCGACGCACAGGCGGCCACGCCGGCGGTGACCGACCCGAAGAAGGCGCTGATCGAAGCCGCGATGGCGCGCGCCAGGGCGCAGAAAGAAGCCGCGGCAGCGAAGAACACCGACGCGCTCACGCCGGACCAGCAGGCCCAGGTCGATGCGGCGGAAGCGCGCCGCAAGCGGGCGGCCGACCTGGTGGCGGAAAAGCAGGCGGCCACCGCCGGCGAGACCGCGACGGTCAGCCCCGATGCGCCGGCCCCGTCGCCCGCCGAACCCGGCGACGGCGCGCGCTGAGCGTCCGGCCGCGCAGACAGACAACGACAGCGATGTACAACTCTCCCTACCTTCGACAGAACACCAGCGTGCGCCGCGTGATGGGCACGGTGATGGTCGCCATGCTGCCGGCCATCACGGTGCAGGTGTGGCTGTTCGGCCCGGCGCTGATCGCGCAGCTGGCGATCGCCAGCCTCACCGCGCTGGCCTGCGAGGCCGTCATGCTGGGGCTGCGCGGCCGGCCAGTGGCCCCGGCGCTGACCGACCTGAGCGCGCTGGTCACCGCCTGGCTGATCGCGGTCTGCCTGCCGCCGCTGCTGCCCTGGTGGGCGACGGTGCTGGGCACATCTTTCGCGCTCATCATCGGCAAGCATCTGTACGGCGGCCTCGGCCAGAACCCGTTCAATCCGGCGATGCTGGCCTACGCGCTGCTCATCGTGAGCTTTCCGGCGCTGATGTCGCAGTGGCCGGGCCTGCAGTCAGCCGATGCCGCGACCCAGTTCGGCTGGGTGTTCGGCGGCGAACGCGTGGTGGACGGCATGACCGGCGCCACGCCGCTGGACGCACTGCGCACCGGCCTGCTGACCGGCGGCGATGTAGGGGCGGTCATGCAGTCGCCCGCCTTCGGCCATGTCGCCGGCGCCGGCTGGGAATGGGTGGCGCTGGCCTGGGCGGCCGGCGGCCTGCTGCTGCTCGCGCTGCGCATCATCACCTGGCACATTCCGGTCGCCTTCATCGGCGCAATGGCGCTGGTGTCCGCGATCGGCTGGCTGATCGACCCGACGCAGTTCGCCAGCCCGGCTTTCCACCTGCTGGCGGGCGGCACGCTGATGGGCGCCTTCTTCATCGCCACCGATCCGGTGTCCGGCGCCACCACGCCACGCGGCAAACTCGTCTTCGCCGCCGGCATCGCGCTGATCGCCTGGCTGATACGCGCCTTCGGCGCCTATCCGGACGGCATCGCCTTCGCGGTGCTGCTGATGAACATCTGCGTGCCGCTGATCGACATGAAAACCCAGCCGCCGGTGTTTGGCCACAAGAAGGGGGACGCGCCATGAGCGAGGCCGCCGACCGCCCGGACCCCGCCCCCGCCGAGCCGGCCGACGCCATCGAGGCGCCGGGCGCCGCGGGCAGCGCGCTGCGTTCGGCCGCGCTGCTGGGGCTGTTCACGCTGGTGTTCACCGCACTGATGGCGCTCACCCAGGACGCCACCCGCGAACCGATACGCGCCTCGGTCGAAGCCCGCCGGCTGGAACTGATCGCCCAGGTGCTGCCGCGTGCCGACTACGACAACGCGCTGCTGGAGGACACGGTCACATTGCCGGTGCTGCCGGCGCTCGGTCTGAGCGAGCCGGTCACCGTGCACCGCGCCCGGCTGGGCGGGGCCCCGGTGGCGCTGGTGTTCGAGGCACAGGCGCCGGACGGCTACAGCGGCGCGGTCCGCCTGCTGATGGCGCTGCGCGCCGACGGCACGCTGGCCGGCGTGCGGGTGGTGGCGCACAAGGAAACGCCGGGCCTGGGCGACTACATCGACCCGGCCAAGGACCGCGCGAGTCCGAAATGGATTGCCCAGTTCGCTGGCCGCGACAGCGCCGACGGCGCGCGCTGGACCGTGCGAAAGGACGGCGGCGACTTCGCCTACATGACCGGCGCCACCATTTCCGCTCGGGCGGTGACCCGCGCCGCAGGACGCGCCGCGGCGGCGCTGGCACCGGTGCGCGACACGCTGTTCGCGCTGCCGGCAGGCAGCTCGGCCGAACCGGCATTCAGATGAGCCCCATGACGAGCGATCCGGACACACGACATGAACGCTGACGACCGCGCCCTGTACGGCGACATCACCCGCAAGGGCCTGTGGGAGAACAACACCGCGCTGGTGCAGCTGCTCGGGCTGTGCCCGCTGCTCGCGGTGAGCACCAGCTTCGTCAATGCGGTGAGCCTGTCGCTGGCCACCGTGCTGGTGATGGCGCTGTCCGGTGGCACCGTGGCCGCGCTGCGCACGCTGATTCCGCATGAAATCCGCATTCCGGTGTTCATCCTCATCATCGCCGCGCTGGTCACCTGCCTCGATCTGGCCTTCAACGCCTGGCTGCACGACCTCTATCTGGTGCTGGGCATCTTCATTCCGCTCATCGTGACCAACTGCATCGTGCTCGCACGGGTCGAGGCCTTCGCCGCCAAGAATTCGCCGCTGGCCGCCGCCTGGGATGGTGCGGCCATGGGCGTGGGCCTGCTGTGGGTGCTGGCGCTGCTGGGCAGCCTGCGCGAACTGGTGGGTGCGGGCACGCTGTTCGGCGGCATCGACATGGTCATTCCGGGCGCGCACGCACTGCAGGTGTTCGGCGAACACTACCGCGGCCTGCTGATCGCCATCCTGCCGCCCGGCGCCTTCATTTTCCTCGGCCTGCTGGTGGCGGCGCGCAACGCCTGGGTCGCCCGCGCGCAGGCGCGTGCCAGCCGCCCGCCCGCAGCGGCGGTGAGCGCCTGATGGCGGGGCGTGCGAGCCGGCTGACCCGGGCCGAGATACAGACGGTTTTCGAGCGTTTCCGCGCTGCCAACCCCGAGCCGAAGAGCGATCTCGAATACGGTTCGCCCTTCCAGCTGCTGGTCGCCGTCGTGCTGTCAGCACAGGCCACCGACAAGGGCGTGAACGTGGCCACCCGCAAGCTGTTTCCGGCCGCGCCGACGCCGGAGGCCATCGTCAGTCTCGGAGTGGCCGGCGTCGAGGACTACATCAAGACCATCGGCCTGTTCCGCGCCAAGGCAAAGAACGTGGTGGCGCTGTCGCACCAGCTGCTGGAGAAGCACGGTGGCGAAGTGCCGAATGACCGCGCTGCGCTGGAAGCGCTGCCGGGCGTCGGCCGCAAGACCGCCAACGTGGTGCTCAACATCGTGTTCGGCGAACCGACGATGGCGGTGGACACCCACATCTTCCGCATTGCCAATCGCATCGGTCTGGCGCCGGGCAAGGACGTGCTGGCGGTCGAGCATGCTCTGCTCAAGGTGGTGCCGAAGGCATTCATGCTGCACGCCCACCACTGGCTCATCCTGCACGGGCGCTATGTGTGCACCGCGCGCAAGCCGCTGTGCGAGCGCTGCAGCATCGTCGACATCTGCCGCTACCGGGACAAGACGGTCGCCACCTGAGCGCGTGGCCCACCCGGCAGGACGCGGCGGGCCGCTGCGATGGCGGCCCTGAACCGGAGACAGCGCGTACCCGGAGGCCCGATCGCGGCGAGGGCGCCGCTCCCACGGGGTCTCCGGCAACGGACTGGGCGAAGTTCCGCGGGAGCGGCGCCCGGCGGCGGTGACCGCCTCGAATCAGAGACAGCGCGAGCTCAGAGGCCCTTCGCGGCGAGGGCGCCGCGCCCACAACAGGCTGGGGCAACGGATTGAGCCGGTTTCCGTGGGAGCGGCGCCTTTGCCGCGATGACCGCCTCGAATCAGAGACAGCGCGTGCTCAGAGGCCCGATCGCGGCGAGGGCGCCGCGCCCACAGCGTCGCTGCACAGCAGGAAGCGCTGTTCGAATTCATCGGCCGGCACCGGCCTGCTGCGCAGATAGCCCTGCCAGGCGTCGCAGCCGCGCTCCTTCAGGAAGGCGTGCTGTTCGGGGGTTTCGACGCCCTCCGCGATCACCCTGAGCTTCAGCGTATGTGCCATCGCGATGATGGTGGCCGCGATTTCCATGTCGTTGCGGTCCTGCGGAATGTCGCGCACGAAGCTCTGGTCGATCTTGAGCACGTCGATCGGGAAGCGCTTCAGATAGGCCAGCGACGAATAGCCGGTGCCGAAATCGTCGATCGACAGTTCGACGCCGAGCGCCTTCAGCGCCTGCAGCCGCGCCTCGGTCTGCGCGTGATCGCCGGCCAGCATGGATTCGGTCAGCTCCAGTTCCAGCCGTCCGGGCCCCAGGCCGAATTCCCGGAACAGTTCGGCCAGCCGGATCGCCATGTCGGCGTGCTGCAGCTGACGCGCCGACAGATTGACCGCGATGCTCAGTTCATGACCGGCCGCCTGCCAGGCCTGCGCCTGGGCACAGGCGGTGCGCAGCACCCATTCTCCGATCGGCACGATGAGGCCGGATTCCTCGGCCACCGGAATGAAGCGGGCCGGCGACACCATGCCCTCTTCCGGATCGAGCCAGCGGATCAGCGCCTCGGCGCCGATGATGCGGCCGCTGGCCATGTCGATCTGCGGCTGGTAGTGCAGCGCGAACTCGCCGCGCTCCAGCGCCCGCCGCAGACGGGTATCCAGATGCAGCCGGTCCTGGGCGGCACGGCTCATCGCTTCGGTGTAGAAGCGGAAGGCACCGCGGCCGGCTTCCTTGGCCTGGTACATGGCCACGTCCGAGTGCTGCACCAGTTCGGTCACCGTCCTGCCGTCGTCCGGATAGACCGCGATGCCGATGCTGGCGCCGATGTAGATGTCGCGCTCCTGACTGACACGGAAAGGCTTGTGCAGCAGATCGAGCAGCGACTGCGCGACCTGGGCGGCGTCTTCCGGCATCTGGATGTTCTCCAGCAGCAGCACGAATTCGTCGCCGCCCAGCCGGGCCAGCGTGTCAGCCTCGCGCAGCCGGGTGCGCAGCCGATGCGCGATCTCGGTCAGCAGTTCGTCACCCACCGGGTGGCCGAGGCTGTCATTGACGTTCTTGAAGTGGTCGAGGTCGATGAACAGCAGCGCGAAGTGATCCCGCTGGCGCTCCGCCCGCTCGATCGCGTGCTGCACCCGCGACTGCAGCAGCAGCCGGTTGGGCAGATCGGTCAGCGGGTCGTGATGCGCGAGGTAGTCGAGCTGCGCTTCGGAGCGCTTGAGCTGGCTGATGTCGGTCATCACGCCGACATAGCGGCTGGCCCGTCCGGCCTCGTTGCGCACGGTGCTGATGGTGAGCAGCTGCTGGTACAGCTCGCCGTTCTTGCGGCGGTTCCACACCTCACCCTGCCAGTAGCCGCTTTCCAGCACGCTTTCCCACATCGACTGATAGAAGGCGGCATCGTGCCGGCCGGACTGCAGGATGCGCGGGTTCTGGCCCAGCGCCTCCTCCTGCGGATAGCCGCTGATTTCGGTGAAGGCCCGGTTGAGCGCGACGATGCGCGCGTCGAGGTCGGTGATGAACACGCCGTCGCGGGTGCTTTCGAACACCGCCGCCGCCTGTCTGAGTTCGGCCGCGGCCCGCACCTTCTGCACCGCCAGCGCGGTGATGCGGCTGAACTCGGTCATCATCGACAGCTGGGTCGCATCCGGAAGACCGGGCCTGTCCATGTAGACCGCGAAGGTGCCCAGCACCTTGCCGTCCTCGTCCTTGAACGGGACTGACCAGCAGGCACGGAAACCGCCCAGTGCCACCAGCGGCTGATAGTCCGCCCAGTACGGATGGTCGAGCACATCGGCCACCAGCACCGGTTCGCCCAGCCAGGCTGCGGTGCCGCATGAACCGACCGCCGAGCCCGGCATGGCGCCGTCGATGGCCGCGTTGTAGGCGGCCGGCAGCGCGGGGGCGGCGCCGGTACGCAGCGCGCCGGTCACTTCGTCGCACAGCAGGATGGACACCCGCATGTCCGACTCGATGGCCTGCATGTGACGCACGATGGTTTCCAGCACCGATCCGATCGGCGCCAGGCGCACCACCTGATCCAGCACCTCGCCGCGCGCCTCGTTCAGCAGCGCCAGCCGCTTGTCATGGGTGATTTCTGTCCAGGCGCCGACCAGTTCCATTTCGCTGGAGGCGGCCTCGTTCACGCGCCGGAGTTCGTCACGCACCCAGATCTCGCGGCCGTCGAGGCAGCGGAAGCGGTATTCGAGACTGATCTGCCCGTCGGCGGTCAGGCTGTCCATCCGGGCCAGCACCGCGTCGCGGTCCTGCGGATGCAGATGGGTCAGCCACCAGCCCTCGCGGCAGATGTCCTCCATCGGGTAGCCGAGGATGCGGCTGGCGTTCTCGCTCACCCAGAAGGTTTCATAGCGCCGGCCGTGGGTGCGCAGGTTGTAGACGATGGTCGGGCTGGACGCCATCAGCCAGCTCATGCGCCGGTTCATGTCGCGCAGCCGCTGTTCCTCGCGCGCCAGTTCGGCACGCCGATGCACTTTTTCCAGCGTGGCCGGCAGTTCGTAAAGCCAGCCCTCGTGCCGCACCAGGTAGTCATCCACGCCCAGATGCAGCGCGCTGGACGCCAGCTCCTCGCTGTCGCGGCCAGCCACCACGACCACCGGCAGCGCCGACTGACGCTCGATCCGGATCAGCTTCACCAGTTCGAGCGCATCGGCCGGCTGCGAACCTGAATCGATCAGCAGCACGTCGAATTCGGCCTCACCGCCCTCTGCCGGTACCCGTGCGGCCGCCTCTTCGGTGTCGACCGCCGCCTCCAGCCGGATGTGCGGCGCATGCCGCTGCAGGTGGGTGCGCATGCCCTCCAGCCCGCTGCCGCTGGCGGCCGCGGACAGCACGCGGATCGGACGGTCGCGTCGCGCGCGCATCGTGCGCTGGCGCTGCAGCGCCGCTTCGAGCACGCGCGGCAGACGCTCGAGATAGTGGTCCCGCTTGATCAGGTAGTCGTCGGCGCCTGCCTTGAGCGCGCGGATCGCGGCGTCGCCATCGCCCGAGCCGGTCAGCACGATGACCGCCAGCGGCAGGCCCCGTTCGCGCACATCGGCCAGCAGTTCGAGGCCGGTGCCGTCCGGCAGCTTCAGATCTGTCAGCAGCACGTCGAAAGGAGTCTGCGCCAGCAGTTCGCGCGCGCGGCCGATCGAGGTGGCGATGCGCAGTTCGATGTCGAGCCCGCAGCGTGCAAGGGCGCGCTGCGTCAGGTCGGCATCGAATTCCGAATCTTCGGTATAGAGAACGCGCATCACGACGGATGTTGATTCAGTTCGCACCAGTAACGTTCAATCTGGCTCGCGGTTTCGACGAAACGGTCGAAGTCTATCGGCTTGACGATGAAGGAGTTCACGCCCAGCGCATAGGCGTCGAGCAGGTCGCGGTCTTCGGACGACGAGGTCAGCACCACCACCGGTATGCGCCGGAACACCGGGTGCGTCTTCAGGTGACGCAGCACTTCGAGCCCGTCCACCCGCGGCAGCTTGATGTCGAGCAGGATGAGGGACGGCGGCAGCTCGCCATCTTCCCAGCGCTGCATCAGACCGAGCGCCTCCTCGCCGTCACGCGCGATGCTGATCGGGTTGGCGAGCCGGTTGCGCGCGAAGGCGCGACAGGTCAGATCGATGTCGACCGGGTTGTCCTCCACCAGCAGGATGGGCAGTCCGGACGACGGCTGCAGGTGAGTCGCGATCATGCGGGAAGCTCCAGATTGAAACAGGCACCTTCGCCCGGGGCGCTTTCCGCCCATACGCGCCCGCCCATGCGCTGCATGGCCTTGCGCACCAGCGCGAGACCGACACCGGTGCCGGCGAACTCGTCGCTGCGATGCAGGCGCTGGAATATCTCGAAAATGCGTTCGTGGTATTTCATGTCGAAACCGATGCCATTGTCGCGTATCGACAGCGTGACGCGGTCACCGTCGACCCGGGTCGAGAGCGAAATCACCGGCGGCCGGGCGTCGCGGCTGAACTTGAGCGCATTGTCGATCAGGTTGCGCAGCACCAGATCCAGCCCCTGGCGATCGGCGCGGACCACCAGCGACGGCACTTCGCCGATCACCTGCACCGAAGCCGCCGCCAGTTCGTCCGCCCGGCGCGCCAGCACCGACTTCACCAGTTCGCCCAGATCGACCCGGCTGCTTTCGAGCGACCGGCGCTCCATGCGCGAATAGGCCAGCAGGTCCTCGATCAGCGCGTGCATCTGCGCGGCACCGTTGCGGATGTTGCCGAGGAAGCGCCGCGCCTGGTCATCCAGCCGGTCGCCGTAGTCCTCCTGCAGGATGCGGCTGTAGCCGTCGATCCCGCGCAGCGGCGCTTTCAGGTCGTGCGACACCGCGTAGGAGAAGGATTCCAGCTCCTTCATCGCATCGGACAGCGCACGCGTGCGCTCGCTCACCCGCTGTTCCAGCTCGCGGTTCAGCGCGCGCAGCTCTTCCTGGGTTTCGTGCAGCGGCGTGATGTTGCGGGCGATGCCGAGCACCCCGATCAGGTCGCCGGCTTCATTGCGCATCGGCAGCTTGATGGTCTGCATCAGCATGCGCTCGCCGGTGTCCCGCACCGTGAGCCACTCGTCGTTGATGTGACGCCCGCCCACGCGGACCGCCATTTCGTCGTGCGAGCGGAAGCTGTCCGCCACCTCGCGCGGAAACAGGTCGTAGTCGGTCTTGCCCACCAGTTCCGACTCGCGCAGGCCCATCACCCGCTCGGCCATGCGGTTGCAGGACATGAAGCGGCCCTCCGGCGACTTCAGCCAGACCATGTCGGGCAGCGCTGCGAACAGGGTCCGCAGATGGGTGCGCTCCTTCTCGACCGCCTGTTCGGCCCGGCGTCTCGCGGTGATGTCGACGCCCATGCAGACGAAGATCGGATCGCCGTCGCTGCCCGGAATGCAGAAGGTGCTCGATTCGATATGGCGCAGCGTTCCGTCGCGATGGCGGACGGCTAGTTCTTCCGGGCCGATGCGCAGGTTCTCGCGCCGTATGCGCTCCAGCCGCGCCATGAAGGCCTGTGCTTTGCTGCCGGCAAGAACCAGATCGTCGATTCGCCGGCCGATCGCCTCGTCGATGGCCCAGCCGTACAGCGTGGCCGAGGCGTGGTTCCAGTACAGCACGCGGCCATCGCGGTCGAACCACTGCACCGCGACATTGGGCGCGCATTCCAGCGTGGCACGCAGGCGCTCCTCCGAGGCGCGCAGCGCCTGTTCGGCGCAGACCGCCTCGGTGGTGTCCATCAGCGTTCCGGCATATTTCAGCACCCGGCCTTCATCGTCGGTCACGATCTGGACCGAGGGCTGCAGATGACGGACCGGACCACGTGCCGGCGACGTGCGGTAGGCGAGCGCACCCAGCGTGCTGGCGCCGGCCTTCATCTGCTCCAGCGCGCTGGCCACCGCCGCACGGTCCTCCGGATGCACCAGGTCGAGGAAGCCGTCGAGCATGGGTGGCTGGGCGGCCACGTCCAGACCGAACAGCACGAACATTTCCGCCGACCACCAGACCCGGCCGGTGACCGGATGCACCTCCCAGCTGCCCAGCCCGGCAATGCGCTCCGCTTCGCGCAGGCGGTTGCGCTCGAGCGTGAGCGCCTGATCGGCCTCGTACCTGTCGGTGATGTCCTGCACCACCGCGATGTGAAAGTCCGGGGCTTCGCCCGCTGACCACAGGGGCGTGACGCTCAGCGTCACCCAGACGGTGCGCCCGTCGCGCTGGCGCAGCCGCTTGTCCATCGAGAACTCGCGGATGCCGCCACTCCGCAGTGCGTCCATCTGCGCCAGTTCGGCCGGCAGGTCGTCCGGATGGGTGATGTGCATGAAGTCGAGGGCCAGCAGGTCGTGGCGGCCATGACCGGCAATTTCGCAGAACTTGGCATTCACGTCGAGGAAACGGCCGCGCAGCGTATCGATCCGGGCGACCCCGACACCGGCCAGTTCGAACATGGCGCGCATGCGGCGCTCACCGTCGCGCAGCGCGGCGTGCTGGGCCTGCAGACGCAGTGCCATGTCGTTGAATGCATTGGCCACCAGCGCCAGCTCGTCGCGTCCGCCGATGTCCACCCGGGTGTCGAGATGGCCGCGGCCAATCGCCCGCGCCGCCTCGGACAGCCTGTTCGCGCGGCGCAGCCAGAACACGTGCAGGAACAGCGCGAGCACCAGCGCCGAAACCAGGATGGTCGCGGCATTGCGCCACAGTTCGAGCCGGCTGGCATGCAGTCGCTGGGCCAGCGGCAGTTCGAGGTCGGACCGTACCAGCAACCGGTAGCCGGACTGCAGACTGAGCACCGCCAGCAAGGCCCGGCCGTCCGGCGAGCGCTCGATGTGCAGCGTCTGGTCCGGCCGCACCTGCAGGTCCAGCAGGGCGCTGCCGTCAGCGTCGACCACCCGGTCGATGCGGTCCTGCCCGACGTCGGCCCGCGCCAGCGAACCCGCCACGTGGCCGCCCGGCGCAATCAGGTAGGCATGGGTCAGGTAGGGCCGCAGCCCCAGTTCGGCCACCACGCGGCGCAGCTGGAGCTGGTTGCCGTTGGCGACCAGACGGTCGAGCATCGCCTGTTCGACCCCCAGGCGCTCGGTCAGCGCATGGATCTGTTCGTCCTGAACCACGCTGCGGTACTCGCGCACCTGCAGCTGATTGTTCACGACGCTCAGCATCAGCGCGAACACCACCAGCAGCAGCGGCACCAGGGTGCGCGAGGGCAGCGCGGCAATCGATCTCATCGCCGCACCTCGGCCGGCTGGACGAACAGACGGCGCCAGTCCGGCTCCAGCATGATGCGTCCGCTCGCCTTGAGGTCACCGCCGGTGCGGGACAGGGCGAGCAGCGGCGAATCGGGCAGCGCCCTGAGCGCGGCATCGCTGTGCTCGCGGCTGAACAGCCGTATGCGGGCCAGGGCGCTGACGTATTCCTCCACGCTGAGGTCGGCCCCGGCCGCCAGCTCGCGCGCAGCCGCCTCGGGGTCGGCCAGCAGCGCACGGCGGCCCTGCTCGAAGGCCTCGAGCAGCAGCGCGACCTGGCGCGGCCGGCTCTGCAGTATTTCAGCCCGCACGGCCAGCACGTCCACCACCTCGCCCTGCATGTTGGCGCTGTCGAGCACGATGTTGAAACCGGCGGAGGCGAGCCGGGAAATGACCGGCTCGAAGGTGATGACCGCGTCCACGCTGCCCTGGGTCATCGCGGCTTCGTGCTCGGTCGCGGGCATGATGACCGCCCGCACCTCGTCCTGCCGCAGACCGCCCGCTTCCAGCAGCCGCTGCAGCATGATGGCGGCGAGCGCGCTGTCCTCCATGCCCAGCCGGGCGCCCCGCAGATGTTCGGGCCGGCTCATCCCGGCGCGCGCAAGCACCGCGTCCGCACCTCTGGACAGGCTGAGCACCGCGACCACGCGTACATCCACACCGGCGGCCGCCAGCTCCATCGCCTCCGGCAAGGTGAGGCCAGCCGCGTCGATCAGCCCGTTGCGCAGCTGACGGACGCTTTCACCGCTGGTTTCAAGCTCGACCACGCCCAGATCCGCCGGCGGGAACAGACGGCGTTCGCGCGCCAGCACCAGCGGGTCGTAGCCGATCCAGGGATTGAGACCGACCCGGAGCGGCTGTTCCGGTGCGCTGTCGCAGGCGGCCAGCAGCCCGGTCACCGCGATCAGCAGTGCGATGACCGCACCCCACCGGAAGGAGGGGCGGAAGGATGCGTTCGTGCCAGCGGGCGTGCAGCGGATTCCGGGCGGCATAGGGCTCACGGGTTAAGCCGGCGGTACCGGCGCCGCCAGTCTGCGTTTCGAATGCAGACAGTGCAACGGCATGCGCGAAAAAAGCTTTAAAACGACCGCCGTGCGGCCCCGGCGACGACCGCGCAGGCGAACTCAGGCAGCACCGGCCGCGACCCCGGTGGGCAGGACCAGACGCTGCGCGGACGCCAGCGCCGCGTCGTAATCGAAGGCGGCGATGCAGCGCAGCAGCGCGCCGCCCTCCTCGCCCAGCGACTCGATATCCGCCGCCATGTCACGCGCCAGTGCGCCGGCCCGGGTGTCGCCGGCCGCCAGCAGCGGCAGCAGGGCCTCGATGCGGCCGCGCAGCGCGCTGTCCGGCGCGCGCCGTGCCGTCGGGGGATTGCTGCTCCTGCGCTCCAGCCAGCGCAGCACCACCCGGTAGAACTCGTCCGGATCGACCGGCTTGGCGATGAAATCGTCCATGCCGGCCTCGACACAGGCGCCACGATCCTCGGCGAAGGCGTTCGCGGTCACGGCGATCACCGGCACCGTCGACCAGCCCGCCAGCCGCCGCAGCTGACGGGTGGCGTCCATGCCGTTCATGCGCGGCATCTGCAGATCCATCAGCACCAGATCGTAGCGCCGCTGCGCGGCCCGTTCGAGCGCCTCGATGCCGTCTACCGCCACGTCCGCCGACAGCCCGGCGTCCTGCAGCAGTGCCAGCGCGACTTCGCAGTTGGTGGCGTTGTCCTCCACCACCAGCACGTGACGATGGTGCCAGTCGCGCAGCAGGCGGGCGCGGGCGTCGTCGGTGACGCCGAAGCCGCCGCTGGCGTCGTCCGCGCCCACACCCAGCCGCGCGGTAAACCAGAAGCGGCTGCCCTGCCCCGGCTTGCTGATGGCACCGGCATCGCCGCCCATCAGCTGGGCCAGCCGTCGCGTGATGGACAGGCCGAGACCGCTGCCGCCGAAGCGGCGGGTGGTGCTCGGGTCGGCCTGTTCGAAGGCCCGGAACAGGCGGGGAATTTCCCGTGAATCGATGCCGATGCCGGTGTCGCTCACATCGAAGCTCACCACCACGCTGTCCGCGTCACGCTCGACCACCGACGCCGACAGTTCGATCTGTCCGCGCTCGGTGAATTTGACCGCATTGCTGAGGTAGTTCAGCAGGGCCTGGCGCAGCCGCGTCATGTCGCCGCGCAGCACCGCGGGCACGCCTTCGTGCCGGACACGGATGACCAGCCCGCGCTCCTCGGCGCGTTCGAGCATCATCGAACGCGCCTGATCGAGCAGTGCATCGATGCGGAAGGCGCTGGTTTCCAGCACCAGCTTGTCGGCCTCGATGCGCGACAGGTCGAGCACGTCGTCGATGATGTGGCGCAGATGGCTGGCCGCAGCTTCGATCTTGCGTGCCTGGGCCAGCTGCGTGGCGTCCAGCACCGATTTCGACAGCAGGTGGGTCAGCCCGATGATGGCGTTCATCGGCGTCCGCATTTCATGGCTCATATTGGCCAGGAACAGGCTCTTGGAACGGTTGGCCGATTCGGCCGCCTCCTTGGCCACCGCCAGTTCAGACGTGCGCTGCTGCACCTGCTCCTCCAGCTGTTCCTGGTGTGCCAGCAGTTCGTCCTTCAGGCGACGCCTTTCGGTGATGTCCTGCACCGTGCCGCGCAGCCGCACCACATGACCGTCCTCGACCACCGGCACGCCCAGCGCGCGCACCCATTTGATCTGTCCGGCGGTGGTGGTGATCGGCAGTTCGAGGTCGTAGGAGGTGCCGTGCGTCACCGCGCGCGAAATCGAGTCCAGCACCCGTTGTCGCCCTGCGTCCTCCAGCCGGTCCAGCGCGAGATCGAGCGAGGCAAGCTGGCCCGGTTCGGCACCATAGATGTGCATGACCTCGTCGGTGACCGACAGCCGTCCGCTGGCGATATCCAGCGACCAGCCGCCCACCTGGGCGATCTCGCCGATCTCGCGCAGCAGGGTTTCACGTTCCTCGAGCGCGCGCCGGGCCTCCGCCTGATCGGTGATGTCGGTCAGCACGCAATGGGTGCGCATGAACTGGCCCTGGGCATCGGTCTCGACACGCCCCACGATCAGACAGACTTTTTCGTGTCCGTCGCGATGCAGCAGCCGCACTTCGCCCCGCGCCTTCAGCGTGCATTTGAACCGCTGGAAATTGCCCTGGAAACGGTCGCGCTGTGACGGCACCCAGAAATCGCCGAAAGGCCGGCCCAGCATCTCCTGCGCCTCATAGCCCAGCAGTTCGCACAGCATCGGGTTTACGTCGAGGAAACGGCCTTCCTGGTCCAGCGACTGGTAGGCGACCGGAGCGAATTCGAACAGGCGGCGGAAGCGCGCCTCGCTGTCGCGCAGCGCGTGTTCGGCGTGCAGGCGCTCGGTCATGTCGCGCGCAACACCGTACAGGCCGATCACCCGACCGCCGGCATCGAGCAGCGGCCCCTTGGTGGTGAGGAACACACGCTCGCCGTCCACCGTGGGCAGACGCTCCTCGAAACGCAGTACCTTGCCGTGTTCCATCACCAGGCGGTCATTGGCGCGTACGCGGCGCGCAACCTCCGGCGGAAGAAAGACGCTGTCATCGCAACCGAGCAGCGCCTCGGCATCGACCTTGAACAGGCGCGCCACCTCTGGATTCATCAGCAGGTAGCGGCCTTGTGCGTCCTTGGCGAAGACCGGATCGGACGAACTGCGGATGATGGCATCGAGCAGTGCCTGCGTCTGGGCGCGCTGCGCCAGCATCGCGTGCTCGCTCTCCAGCGCGTCGATAGAACGCGCGTAGAGGCGGCTCACCAGCAGATAAAGCGCCAGCGCCGTTATCGCGACGAACAGCCCCCCCTTGATCATGCTGGCGTGCGCGAAATCCAGCGAATCGCGGGTCAGCGCATACAGCAGGTGATCGGACAGCAGTATCCAGCACGCCGCCACGCCGGCGTAGCCGAGCACCACCATCAGCACCGCTGCCCGGGCGTCGGCACGCGCCCGGCTCACCGGTGTATCCCTGTCTGCTTCAGTCAGGGTCTGCATGTCGCCGCGCGATTTCGAGGAAATCCGGATAGCAGCGCACGAAGGCCTCCACGACGTCGGGATCGAAATGACTGCCGCTGCGCCCGACGATGTAGGCATGTACTTCGTCGGCCGGCAGCGCGGACTTGTATACGCGGCGGGACAGCATGGCGTCGAACACGTCGGCCACCGTCATCAGTCGCGCCGACAGCGGAATGGCGTCGCCGGCGAGGCCGTCCGGATAGCCCGAGCCATCCCAGTGCTCGTGATGCCAGTGCGCGATCTCCCGCGCCAGCGCAAGAAACGCGGCCGGCCTCTCCTCGTCGCGCTCGGCGAACTCGATCGCACGCGCGCCCAGCGCGGCGTGCGTCCTCATGACGGTCCATTCAGCGTCGTCCAGACGGCCACGCTTGTGCAGGATGTGATCCGGTATGCCCACCTTGCCGATGTCGTGCAGAGGGGCCGAGCGGGTCAGCAGGTCGATGTAGGCCGGCGTCAGGACCGCACTGTGTCGCGGGTGGTCGGTCAGCGCCTCGGCCAGCAGCCGGACATAGGCCTGGGTGCGGCGGATGTGGCGGCCGGTCTCCTGGTCACGCGTTTCCGCCAGATTGGCCAGCGCGCGGATGCTCACCGCCTGGATATGCTCGTTCTCCTCCATGCGCCGGGCGACCTCGGCTTCCAGCCACGCGTTCTGGTCGCGCATCAGGTCGCGTGCGAGCTTGGCCTGCAGCTGCGTGCGCACCCGGGCGAGCAGCACCGCCGGCTTGATCGGCTTGGTGATGTAATCGGCTACCCCGAGCGCCAGTCCCGCCTCCTCGTCGCCGGCTTCAGCCAGCGCGGTCACGAAGATGACCGGAATGTCGCGCGTCGCCTCGTCGGCGCGCAGCCTTTCCAGCACTGCGTAGCCGTCCATGCCCGGCATCATCACGTCGAGCAGGATGAGCGACGGCTTCTGACCCTCCGCCGCCAGCCGGAGCGCGGTGCGGCCGTTGTTGGCCGCCTTCACCGCATACCCGGCCGCGCGCAGCAGACCGTCGAGAACCTCGAGGTTCTCCGGCATGTCGTCGACGATGAGCAGGGTTTCTACCGCAGGCTGCAGGGGCGGCGGCGCAAACTCGGCACGGAGGTTCACCGTTCGCTCCCGCGGGCGACAGCACTGAATGCCGAGCGGTCGGGCACCACTCTGGCCGGTGGTTTGGACATGGACATGGCGATACGGATATGAGGTCTGGCGGACCGGTTCTCGTTGTTCTGGCGGGCGCCCGGCCGGCCGGAAAGCGCGGACAGGCGTCGAGAATTCTCGCACCAATTTCGGCCGTCAGCGCGACGAAAGCGCGTCCGGAAGCGCGCACACAAGATTTAACCGAACGCCGGCGCACGCCCCCCTGCAAGGCGGGGGCACAAAACGAAGAAAGCCCGGATTTCCGGGCTTTCAGAGGAATCAGGTCTGCGCCGGCCAGCGGCCCGGGCAGGGCCTGACCGGTTTCACTCCCACTCGATGGTCGCCGGCGGCTTGCCCGAAATGTCGTACACCACCCGGTTGATGCCGCGCACCTCGTTGATGATGCGGTTGCTGACGCGGCCGAGCAGGCTGTGCGGCAGTTCGGCCCAGTGGGCGGTCATGAAGTCCTGGGTCTGCACCGCACGCAGCGCGACCACCCATTCGTAGGTGCGGCCGTCTCCCATCACGCCGACCGACTTCACCGGCAGGAACACCGCGAAGGCCTGGCTGGTGAGGTCGTACCAGCTCTTGCCGGTCTGCGGGTCGATGGTGGCGCGCAGTTCCTCGATGAAGATGGCGTCGGCGCGGCGCAGCAGGTCGGCGTACTCGGCGTGGATCTCACCGAGGATGCGCACGCCCAGGCCCGGGCCCGGGAAGGGGTGGCGATACACCATGTCGCGCGGCAGGCCGAGGGCCACACCCAGTTCGCGCACTTCGTCCTTGAACAGTTCGCGCAGCGGCTCCAGCAGCTTGAGACCCAGCTGTTCCGGCAGGCCGCCGACGTTGTGGTGGCTCTTGATCGTGGTGGCCTTCTTGCTCTTCGCGCCACCTGATTCGATCACGTCCGGATAGATGGTGCCCTGGGCGAGGAAAGTCGCCCCCTTGTGGCCGCCGTCGCCCGCCTTCAGCTTGGCCGCTTCCGCCTTGAACACCTCGACGAATTCGCGGCCGATGATCTTGCGCTTGGCTTCCGGGTCGGACACGCCCTTCAGATGGCCGAGGAACTGGTCGGCGGCATCGACGTGGATCACCCGCGCATGCAGGCGGCCGGCGAACATGTCCATCACCATCTGTCCTTCGTTCAGGCGCAGCAGGCCGTGATCGACGAACACGCAGGTGAGCTGGTCGCCGATGGCGCGGTGGATCAGCGCGGCAGCGACCGACGAATCGACGCCGCCGGACAGACCAAGGATGACCTCCTCGTCACCCACCTGTTCGCGAATGCGCTCGACCGCCTCGGCGATGTAGTCGCCCATGATCCAGTCGCCCTGGCAGCCGCACACGTCCAGCACGAAGCGGCGCAGCAGATCGGCGCCGCGCGCGGTGTGGGTGACTTCCGGGTGGAACTGCACGCCGTAGAAGCGGCGCGCCTCGTCCGCCATGCCGGCGATCGGGCAGCTGTCGGTGGACGCCATTACGACGAAGCCCGGCGGCAGCGCGGTCACCTTGTCGCCATGGCTCATCCACACCTTGAGCATGCCGTGGCCCTGATCGTTGCGGAAATCCTCGATGCCGTCGAGCAGCTTCGTGTGGCTGCGGGCGCGCACCTCGGCGTAGCCGAACTCGCGCACCGTACCGGCCTCTACCTTGCCGCCCAGCTGCTGCGCCATGGTCTGCATGCCGTAGCAGATGCCCAGCACCGGCACGCCCAGTTCGAACACCGCCTGCGGCGCGCGATCGGTCGATTCCTCGTAGGCCGACATGTGGCTGCCGGACAGGATGACGCCCTGCGCGCCGAAGCCGCGCACGAACTCGTCGCTCACGTCGCACGGATGGATTTCGCAATACACGTGCGCCTCGCGCACACGGCGCGCGATGAGCTGGGTGACCTGGGAGCCGAAATCGAGGATGAGGATCTTGTTGTGCATGGGGTATTCAGGAATCAGGGGACAGGGGCTGGGGGCTAGGGGGAGTCCGCGAGACGCGACGAGAGGGAGGCTTGCAGGCCTCTGATCATCCGGCCGAGTTCATCGGCGTCCTTCAGCGTGACGTTCATACGTTGCGCATCCACGTAATCAAGGCGATGCGACAGAAGGAGCTGGGTTTCGATCTCGGCAAGAGAGCCGGCAGCGATCGACAGAAAACGCAGGAAATCACGCGTGGAGCTTCTTGCATGGCCTTCGGCGATATTCGAGGGGACCGAAACAGCGGCGCGTCGCAACTGGCTCACCAGCGCGAAGCGCTCGCACTCGGGGAAACTTCGGCTCAGGGAATAGACAGCAAGGGCAAGGTCCATTGCGCGTTGCCAGACCAGCAAATCGCGATAGCTTCGCACCTCGCTCATTAAGCCCCGGCCCCTCCAGCCCCTAGACCCTGTTCCCCAGCCCCTCAATCCACGTGATAGTTCGGCGCTTCCTTGGTGATCTGCACGTCGTGCACGTGCGATTCGCGGATGCCGGCCGAGGTGATCTCCACGAACTGCGCCTTCGAGCGCATTTCGTCCACCGTGGCGCAGCCGCAGTAGCCCATCGATGCGCGCAGGCCGCCCATCAGCTGAGTGATCACGTTCACCACCGGGCCCTTGTAGGGCACGCGACCTTCGACGCCTTCCGGCACCAGCTTGTCCGCATTGGACGCCGGATCCTGGAAGTAGCGGTCGGCGGCGCCCTGCTGCATCGCGCCAAGCGAACCCATGCCGCGGTAGGACTTGTAGGAACGGCCCTGGAACAGTTCGATCTCGCCCGGCGCCTCTTCGGTACCGGCCAGCAGGCCGCCCAGCATGACGGCGTTGGCGCCGGCAGCGACCGCCTTGGCGATGTCGCCCGAGTAGCGGATGCCGCCGTCGGCGATCATCGGCACGTCGGTCGAGGCGAGTGCGGTGGCGACGTTGTCGATGGCGGTGATCTGCGGCACACCGACACCGGCGACGATGCGCGTGGTGCAGATCGAACCGGGGCCGATGCCCACCTTGACGCCGTCAGCGCCGGCGTCAACCAGCGCGCGGGCCGCGTCGGCGGTGGCGATGTTGCCGCCGATCACGTCGATGTGCGGGAAGGTGCGCTTGACCCAGCTGACGCGGTCCAGCACGCCCTGCGAATGGCCGTGCGCGGTGTCGACGACGATGACGTCGACGCCTGCTTCGGCCAGCGCTGCAGCGCGGTCTTCGGTGCCTTCACCGACGCCGATCGCGGCACCGACACGCAGACGGCCGTGCGCGTCCTTGGCGGCCAGCGGGTGTTCGGTCGACTTCAGCATGTCCTTGACCGTGATCAGGCCACGCAGCGTGTCGTTCTCGCCCAGCACCAGCACACGTTCGAGGCGGTTCTTGTGCATCAGCGAACGCGCTTCGTCGAGCGACGCGCCTTCGCGCACGAACACGACGCGCTCACGCGGCGTCATGATGCGCGAGACCGGCTGGTCGAGATTGGTTTCGAAACGCAGGTCGCGGTTGGTCACGATGCCGACCACGCGCTCACCGTCGAGCACCGGAAAACCGGAAATGCGGTGACTGCGTGTCAACCCGAGCAGCTCCCGGACCGTCATTTGCGGCGAGATGGTGATCGGGTCCTTCAGCACGCCGGCTTCGAAGCGCTTCACCTTGGCGACTTCGGCGGCCTGCTGCTTGGCGGTGAGATTCTTGTGGATGATGGCGAGGCCGCCTTCCTGGGCGAGCGCGATCGCCAGGCGGGCTTCGCTGACCGTGTCCATCGCGGCGGACATCAGCGGAAGATTGACACGGATATTGCGGGAGATACGGGTACTGAGACTGACGTCGCGCGGCAGCACGTTGGAGTGGGCCGGCACAAGCAGGACGTCGTCGAAGGTCAGCGCCTTCTGGATAACACGCATGACTACTTTCCCAACTAGCAAAAACGTATTATACGCTGGTCGGCGCAGCCGTCTGCATCCGGCCCCGCATCAGGCCCAGCGTCCAGGCCCTCAGTGTCCGGACCTTTACGCGGTGCCCCCGGGCACCCAGACCAGGAGTTTCCGCCGTGTTCACCGCTGAAGCGCGCGTACGCATCGCCGCAGTCCTGCTGCTCGGACTGCTGCCCCTCACCTGCGCCGCGCAGGTCTATCAGTACAAGGATGCCCAGGGGCGTACCGTGTTTTCGGACACGCCGCCGCCCGGCGCCAATGCCACGAAGAAGAGCCTGAACGTGCCGCAGCCGTCCGGTGACGCCACCCGCTCGACCCAGGACAAGCTGCAGGAATTCCAGAAGCGCCGGGAGGACCGGCTGGAAGCCGAATCCAAGGCGGCCAAGGAACAGGCGGAAAAGGACAAGGCGGCCGAAAACTGCACCCGGGCGCGCAACCGCCTGACCGCGCTGCAGTCCGGCCAGCGCATCGTGCGCTTCAACGCGCAGGGCGAGAAGGAATACATCGACGATCCGACCCGGGAAAAGGAAATCGCCTCGGCCCAGCAGTCAGTCGCCGAATGGTGCAAATGAAACCGTCTGCCGGGCGCCGACGCCCCGGGTCAGGGGCAGGCTCCGCTCAGGTCGCCTGCTCCGCCTCACCCCCGCCCTTCTTCAGCACCTTGCCTTCGGCTGCCCGCTGACGCCGGACTTCCTTCGGGTCGGCAATGAGCGGGCGGTAGATTTCCACCCGGTCACGATCACGCAGCGCCTGGTCCGCCTTCACCAGCTTGGCAAACACGCCGAGCTTGTTCTTCGCCAGATCGATGTCCGGGTATTTCTGCAGCAGCCCCGAGGCCTCGACCGCCTGCTGTGCGGTCGCGCCCGCCGGAAGCTCGACGGTCACGATGTCCTGCCGCTCCGGCAGCGCGTAGGTGACCTGTACGCGTATGCGATCGTTCGCGACGCCAGTGCTTTCGCTCATCGCCTCATGCTCCCCGGCCGTACGCCCGATCTGCCTGTTTCACGAAGGCATCGACGAAGGTATTGGCGATATGGCTGAACACCGGCCCGACCACCTTTTCGATCAGCCGGCTGGAGAATTCGTAATGCAGGTTGAACTCGATCTTGCACGCGGCATCGCCCAGCGGCGTGAACAGCCAGGTGCCGTCCAGCCGGTTGAAGGGTCCTTCGACCAGCCGTATCGTCATGCTGCGCGGGAACACCTTGTCGTTCGCGGTGACGAAGTGGGCCTTCACGCCGTGATAGTTGATGTCGATGCGCGCGCGCGTGAGCGTGTCGGTGCGCTCGATCAGCTGGCTGCCGCCGCACCAGGGCAGGAAATTCGGGTAATGCTCGACGTCATCGACCAGCCGGAACATCTGTTCGGCCGTACGCTCGATGAGCACGGTTTTTCGGACTTCAGCCATGTCATCAGAAGGTAAAATCCCGATTCTAGCCGCGCTGCATCACCCGGCGCAGCCCTGACTTCATTTCCGCACTCCCCTCACCGGTTCCGTTTCATGAGCATCGCCGACAACAAGAAGGCCTTTCACGACTATTTCATCGAGGAGCGCTACGAAGCGGGTCTGGTGCTGGAAGGCTGGGAAGTGAAGGCGATACGCGCCGGACGCACCCAGCTGAAAGAAGCCTATGTGGTGCTGAAAGGCGAGGAAGTATGGGTGATCGGCATGCACGTGTCGCCGCTGGCCACCGCCTCCACTCACGTGAAGCCCGACCCGACGCGCAGCCGCAAGCTGCTGCTCAAGGCCGAGGAAATCCGCAAGCTGATCGGCGCGGTCGAGCGCGCCGGCTATACGCTGGTGCCGCTGAACCTGCACTTCACCCGCGGCCGTATCAAGCTGGAAATCGGACTGGCCAAGGGCAAGAAGCAGTACGACAAGCGCGAAACCGAAAAGAAGCGCGACTGGGACCGCGAGAAGGCGCGCCTGATGCGCGACAAGGTGTAACCGCCGCTCAGGTGGTCACCAGCCCGTCCAGCGTGGTTTCGGCGATGTAGCCGGTGGCGGCGATGTGCTCGGCCAGCACGGTGTCCATGGTCGAGGCGTGGTGTTCGAACCACTGCGGCAGTTCGCGCACCAGCGTGCGCACGATGCCGTGATCGCCGCCCGCCGCCAGCCTGCGCACCTCGTGCAGCACCTCCAGCACCCGCTCGTGTTCGCCACGGTGGCAATGCATGGGCGGAAAGTCGCTCGCGTCCATCCACACGTCCTCCTGCGCGAAATGAGCTTCGGTGTGGGCCAGCAGCGCGTCCAGCACCGGCAGCTGGCCGGCGTCCGGCGCGTCATCCAGCGCGGCGAGCAGGCGCATGAATTCGTGATGGATGTCGTCCATCGGCGGCAGGCCGAGCACGTGTTCGGGTTTGAGCGTGAGCGCGGACATGAGGTTTTTGCTCTTGGTCGGGATGGCGCGCACGGTAACCGCGCACGGCTCTGCACATCTTGATCCAGATTAGGTTTGAGCCGTACCGGCGGTGTCACAGCCCGGACGGCCGCGGTGGTGCGGGCAGAGGTCGGTGCTAAAGTGCGCGCACCTGAGCTTTCCGAACGCATCATGAGCAGCGTCCCCTCCCCTAACGCGTCCTGGCACATTGCCCACATCGGCCTCGGTGCCAATCTGGACGACCCCGAACAGCAGGTCCGCGCCGCGCTGGACGAACTGGCGGTCACGCCGGGCGTGACGCTGGAGCGCCGCTCGTCGCTCTACCGCACCGCACCGATCGGCTACGACAACCAGCCGGACTTCATCAATGCGGTCGCCCGCGTACGCACCACGCTGGCGCCTCAGGCCCTGCTCGACGCGCTGCTCGACATCGAACGCCGGCACGGCCGCGTGCGCGAATTCCTGAACGCACCGCGCACGCTGGATCTGGACGTGCTGCTGTACGAGGACCGCCAGATCAGCACCGACACGCTGAACGTGCCGCACCCGCGCGCGCACCTGCGCGCCTTCGTGCTGCTGCCGCTGCTGGAGGTATCGCCGGATGTGGTCATTCCGGGCATCGGAGCGGCCAGCGACTTCCTGGCGCAGGTCCAGGACCAGGCGATTTCGCGCATCCCGCAGTGAGCGGAGCGCGGTCCGGCGTCAGAAACCCTGGTTGATGACGCGCTGGGCCCAGATCAGGGCCGCCAGCGTCTTGGCGTCGGTCAGTTCGCCGCGCCAGACCGCTGCCATGGCGGCGTCCAGCGACAGCGCAGTGACTTCGAGAAATTCGCCTTCGTCCAGCGACGCGCCGACATGGCGCAGATCACGGGCAAGAAAGATTTCGATGCGCTCGTCGGAATAGCCGATGCAGGGGTGCATCGTGCCCAGATGTTCCCAGTACCCTGCCTCGTGGCCGGTTTCCTCGCGCAGTTCGCGGATCGCAGTCTGCTCGATCGGCTCGCCGGCGTCGATCTTGCCGGCCGGGAATTCTAGGAAGACACGGCGCGGACCGTAGCGGAACTGCCGTTCGAAAACCATGCGGCCGTCGGGCAGCAGCGCGATGATGACCACCGCGCCCGGATGCCGGATGTACTCGCGGACCGCTTCGCCGCCATCGGGAAGACGGACCGTGTCCTTGTGAACCTTCAGCAGTACGCCGTCGTAGACCTGACGGCTGTCCAGCGTGTGTTCGGTCAGGTCCGTCGACATGCAGCCCGGTCTTACTTCATCGCCTGGCCGAGCGCGGTGGCGCACAGCGTGAGCAGCGACTGCGGCATCAGACCGATCACCGCGATGGCCAGCGCGTTCACCGACAGCAGCGCACGCATTTCACTCGACGCCACCAGCGGCGCGGTATCGAGCGGCTCGTCGAAGTACATCAGCTTGACCACCCGCAGGTAGAAGAAGGCACCGATCAGCGACAGCATGACCGCGAACACCGCGGTGTAGAGGTAGCCCGCAGCGACAACCGCCTGCAGCACCGCCAGCTTGGCGAAGAAGCCGATGAAGAACGGGATGCCGGCCATCGAGAACATGACCATCATCAACACCGCGGCGAACCACGGGCTGCGGCGGTTCAGACCCTTCAGGTCGTCCAGCGTCTCGGCTTCGACACCGGCCCGGGTCAGCAGCAGCAGCACGCCGAAGGCGGCCGCACTCATCAGCACGTAGGCGATGGTGTAGAACATCGCGCTGCCGAAGGCATAGGACAGCTGGATGTCACCCGAGGCACGCAGCTCGATCACGCCGCTGACCAGACCGAGCAGCATGAAGCCCATGTGCGAAATGGTCGAATAGGCCAGCATGCGCTTCACATTGGTCTGCGCGATCGCCACCACGTTGCCGAGCGCGATCGACAGGACGGCCAGCATCATCAGCATCTGCTGCCATTCCACCGCCAGCGTCGGCAGGCCGTCGACCAGCAGGCGGATGGCCATCGAGAAACCGGCCAGCTTGGGCGCGGAGCCGATGAGCAGCGTGATCGCGGTCGGCGCGCCGTGATAGACGTCGGGGATCCACATGTGGAAGGGCACGACGCCGATCTTGAAGGCGAGGCCGGCAACCAGGAACACCAGACCGAAGCGCAGCACGTCCATATTGGTGGCCGGATCCGACAGCTTGCGGGCAATGGCCGAAATTTCCAGCGTGCCGGTCGCACCGTAGATCATCGACATGCCGTACAGCAGCAGACCGGACGCCAGCGCGCCAAGCACGAAGTACTTCATCGCTGCTTCGGTCGAGCGGGCCGACTCGCGGTCCAGCGCGACCAGCGCGTAGATCGCCAGCGACAGCAGCTCCAGGCCCAGATACAGGGTCAGGAAGTGGTTGGCGGAAATCATCACCTGCATGCCCAGCGTGGCGAACAGCACCAGCAGGTAGTACTCGCCGCGTTCCAGGCCGCGTGCCATCAGGTAATCGCGGCTGTAGACGACGACCGCGAATACGGTGATGTACAGGCAGCTCTTCAGCACATCCGACAGCCGGTCATCGACGAACATGCCGCTGAAGGTGAGCGTGGTGTCCGCGCCGGCGGTGCCGACCTGGATGGCCAGCGCACCGGCCAGCGTGGCCAGCGTGAGCAGATAGGGCAGCCAGCCCTGGCGCTCGGACTTGAACAGGTCTGCGAGCAGTACCACGCAGGCCATCACCAGCACGAAGATTTCGGCCGATGCGGGGAAGAAATCGGGCAGAGGGAAGTTCATTCTTTTGGTCCGTCAGAGCTTGCCGGCTGCGACATGGTCGAGCAGCTGGTTCACGGTCGCGTGCATGATTTCGGTCACCGGCTGCGGCCAGATGCCCATGGCCAGCGTGCACACCGCAAGCACGCCCAGGATGAGCATTTCACGCGAGTTGATGTCGTCCAGTTCGGCGACATGGCTGTTGGCGACATCGCCAAACACCACGCGTTTGTACATCCACAGCGTGTAGGCCGCTCCGAGCACCAGCGTCGTGGCGGCGGCGAAACCGGTCCAGAAGTTGAACTGGATGGCCCCCATCGCAACCATGAATTCACCGACGAAACCGGACGTGGCCGGCAAGCCTGCGTTGGCCATCGCGAACAGCAGGAACAGCGCGGCAAACTTCGGCATGGTGTTCACGACGCCGCCGTAGTCGGCGATGTTGCGGGTGTGCATGCGGTCGTACAGCACGCCGATGCACAGGAACATCGCGGCCGACACGAAGCCGTGCGAAATCATCTGCACCAGCGCACCTTCGATGCCCAGCGGATTGAAGATGAAGAAACCCAGCGTGACGAAGCCCATGTGCGAGATCGACGAATACGCCACCAGCTTCTTCATGTCGGTCTGTGCCAGCGCGACCAGACCGATGTAGATCACAGCGATCAGCGACAGGCCAATCACCACCGGCGCGAAATGCTGGGCCGCGTCCGGCACGATGGGCAGCGAGAACCTCAGGAAGCCGTAGGCGCCGAGCTTCAGGCCGATGGCGGCCAGCACGGCCGAGCCGCCGGTCGGCGCTTCAACGTGGGCGTCCGGCAGCCAGGTATGCACCGGCCACATCGGCACCTTCACCGCGAAACTGGCGAAGAAGGCCCAGAAGATGAGCGACTGCGCGGTCATCGCGAGCGGCTCGCGGTGCCAGTCGAGGATGGCGAAGCTGCCGCTCTTGTGGAACAGGTAGAGCAGCGCGACCAGCATCAGCAGCGAGCCAAGCAGCGTGTAGAGGAAGAACTTGAAAGCGGCATAGACGCGGTTCTTGCCGCCCCACACGCCGATCACCAGGTAGAGCGGGATCAGCGACGCTTCGAAGAACACGTAGAACAGGATGCCGTCGAGCGCCGAGAAGATGCCGTTCAGCAGGCCTGACATGATCAGGAAGGCGGCGAAGTACTGCGAGGGCTTGTACTCGATCACCGTCCAGCCGGCCATCACCACCAGCACGGTGATGAAGCTGTTCAGGATGACGAAGGGCATCGAAATGCCGTCGACCCCGAGGTGGTAGTTGATGTTGTAGTCGCGTACCCAGGGCATCAGCTCGACGAACTGCATCGAGGCGCTCGACGCATCGAAACCGGTGTAGAGCGGAATCGTCACCAGGAAACCGAACAGCGCGGTCACCAGCGCGATCAGCTTGGAAAACGCCGTGTTGCGGCCGTCTCCGCTGGCGAGCACGAGCAGACCGCCGGCGATCGGCAGCCAGATGGCAAGACTGAGAAGAGGAATATCGGTCATTTCTGTGTTTGTTCAGCCGACACGATCACCGGTCCCGGTGACCGTGCCTGGCACTCCCTCTGAATTCACGCCACGGGCGGCACCCTCACCGCCCGCACCACATCACTTGAAGCCCAGTCTCCACACCAGCAGGAGACAGACGCCGATCACCATTGCAAACGCGTAGCGGTAGATGTAGCCAGTCTGTATGCCGCGGGCCAGACGCGCCACCGCGCCCACTGCCGAAGCGGAACCATTGACCAGCACACCGTCGATGATCGTGCGGTCGCCAGCGGCCCACAGGCCGCGGCCCAGCAGGCGGGCACCGCCTGCGAACACGATCTCGTTGAAGCGATCGAAGAAGTACTTGTTCTCGAGCACCTTGGTGATCGGCGCGAACAGCGGCGCGATGCGACCCGGCAGCGACGGCACCAGGATGTACATGACCCAGGCCAGCACCACGCCACCCAGCGCCAGCCAGAACGGCAGCGCGGTGAAGCCGTGCATCGCCATGCCGGCGGCGGAGTGGAAGTGTTCGCCCGCCTTGGCCAGCACGTCGTGCTGCGGCAGCACGGTCACGATGCCGGCGAACCAGTCGCCGAACAGCATGGGCTGTATCGTGTAGTAGCCGATGAACATCGACGGCACGGCCAGCAGCACCAGCGGCAGCCACACCACCCACGGCGACTCGTGTGGCTTCTGGCCGGGGGCGAGACCGTGGTGTTCGTCGTGGTGATCATCGTCATCGCCGTGGTGATCGTCACCGTGGGCGTGATGGTCGTCATGCGCCTTGCCGAAGTTCTCCGGGCCGTGGAAGACG
>Ga0123397_120596_pt1 | contig 31956 bp, 29 predicted proteins | sample T10HLNH4metaT_FD_89925 | JGI IMG/M metagenome (GOLD analysis project Ga0123397, IMG submission 89925) | Methane-oxidizing artificial microbial communities from Washington, USA to study methane cycling - T10-HLNH4 metaT (Metagenome... ... | reverse complement strand
GTTTTTTTGTTTGTCTACGACGGCCGGCGCCGGCGGCGCCTCGTCGGCGCGCTCGCTGCGCGTGTCCTTCAGCAGCGGTGTGGCTACCGGTACGTCCGGCTGCGTTTCGGCCGGACGCGGCGCGAGCAGGCGCGCTTGCAGCCGCTCGACCGCCGGCGCGGCCGGGGCGTCGGACGTGCGGGGCCAGAACAGCAGAGCGGCGTGCAGCAGTGCGGACAGTGCAAGTGCGAAAGGAAGTTTCAGGCGGGACAAACCGTAAGGTGGGGTCGGTAAACTCCTCCCCATTTTGCCGCAGCCGCGCCGGCGCGACGGCGGCTCTCACAAGGACTCACGATTTGAATGCGGCCGCACGCGCGCTGATCACCGTCAGCGCAGCCTTCTTCATGGCATCGGCACAGGCCGAACTGCCCGATCCTTCACGCTTCGGACGGGCGATGGAAATGGGCGACATCCGTTCCGCGTCCCGCTGGCTGGACGAAGGGCTGCCGCCCGATTTCGAGGCCGACGTCACTGGCAGCGGACTGATGATCGCTGCGGCCGAAGGCAATATCCGGCTGATGGAGCTGTTCGTCGAGCGCGGCGCCAATATCGACTACGTCAGCCGCATCGGCGAGCAGGCGATCGCGCTGGCGGCGTGGAAGGGCCACCAGCGGGCGGTGGAGTGGCTGATCGAGCGCGGCGCCTCGCTCAATCCGCCGGACAAGACCTGGAGCGCGCTGCATTACGCCGCTTTCGCCGGCAAGACGCGCATCGTCGATCTGCTGCTGCGCAATGGCGCGAAGCTCGACGCACGGGCGCCGAATCTGGCGACGCCGCTGATGATGGCGGTGCGCGAGGGCAACGAGGGCATCGTGAAAGCGCTGGTCGACGCTGGCGCCAGCACCACCGCGGTGTCCGACCGTGGCGAGAACGCGCTGGCCTGGGCGCTGCGCTACAACCGGCTGAAGATCGCGACGCTGGTGGCCCCGCCGGAGAACGTGGCCGAGGCGGTCAGCGCACCGCCGGTGGCCGCACCGGCGCCGCCGCCGCAGGCATCGATCCCGGCGCCGCCCGAAGTGAGCGAACTGCTGAACAAGCTGCGTCAGGCCGAGGCCCAGGGCAAGCCGACCGAGGCCTTGCGTCGCCAGTTCATGGCGGCGGTCGAGCGCCATCGCAAGACGTCGGCGAAACAGACGGTGAAGGCGGCGCCGTCGGCGCTGGTCATTTCGGCCAAACGCGGCAAGGCCGGTGCCGAGCGCGCCGAACTGGTCGCCGGTGCGGCCACGCCAGCGGTGCAGACCCTGGCCGAGGACGCCGGCGCGGTCGACATCCTGCGCGCCATCCAGGCGGCGCAGGCGAAAGGTCAGCCGACCGAAGAACTGCGCCGCCGCTTCAGGGCCGAGGTGGACAAGCTCCGGCAGTCAGCGCAGTAACCGCCGCGTGATGTGACAGGAATACCTGGCCGCCCAGATGGGGCAGCAGGTCGGTGCGTTCCAGCTTGTCCATCACCGGGCCCTTCACTTCGGACAGGTGCAGCAGCACCCCCATGTCCTTCAGACGGTGCACCACGCTCTCCAGCATTTCGAGCGCGCTGGCATCGATGTCGTTGACCGCCGAACACATCAGCACCACGTTGCGCACCGACGGTTGCGCGGCGACCAGCGCCAGGATGCGGTCCTCCACCTGGCGGGCGTTCATGAAGTTCAGACCTTCGTCGACGCGCAGGCCGATCAGCGACGGATCGGTATCGACCGCGTGGCGCTCGACGTTACGGTAGTGCTCGGTACCGGGCACCCGACCGACCACCGCCATGTGCGGACGGCTGGCGTGCCACAGGTGATTCAGCAACGTCAGCACGACGCCGGCGCTGACGCCGGCTTCGACGCCGAACAGCAGGGTGACGACCAGCGTCGTGGCGGCAGCCAGGAAGTCGGGCGGCGAACTGCGCCAGGTGCGGCGCAGCGTGTCGGCATCGACCAGCGTCAGGATGGCGACCACGATGGTGGCGGCCAGCGTGGCCTGCGGCAGGTAGTGCAACGCCGGCGTCAGCGTCAGCGATGCCAGCGCGATGCCGACCGCGGTGAAGGCGCCGGCTGCCGGTGTTGCTGCACCGGCGTCGAAATTGACCACCGAACGCGACAGCCCGCCGGTCACCGGATAGCCGCCGGTTGCCGCTGCTGCCAGGTTGGCCGCGCCAAGGCCGATCAGCTCCTGGTCGGGTTCGATGCGCAGCCGGCGCTTGGCGGCGAAGGTCTGCGCCACCGACACCGATTCGACGAAACCGATGATGCTGATCAGCAGCGCCGGCAGCGCCAGCTGCGACAGCAGTGCCGGATCGAGTGAGGGCAGGGTCAGCGGCGGCAGGCCGGCCGGAATGTCGCCCACCTTGCGCACACCCGCTTCGTCCAGTCGCAGCGCCCACATCAGCAATGTGCTGCCGAGCACGGCCAGCACCGGCCCGGCCTTGGCACAGGTGTCGGCGGTGCGCGCGCCAGCGCCGAGCCGGACAAGCAGCGGCTTGAGGCGGGTGCGCGTCCAGTACAGGAACACCAGTACGCCGGTGCCGAGTGCGGCGGTCGGCAGGTGGATGGCGGGCAGCCCGGCGAGCAGAGGCGGCAGCAGTTCCGGCAGCGTGTCGCCGTCGGCGCGTATGCCCAGCAGGTGCTTGAGCTGGCTCAGCGTAATCAGCAGCGCCGACGCGGTGAGGAAGCCCGATACCACCGGGTGGCTCAGGAAGCTGGCGAGAAAGCCCAGCCGCAGCACGCCCATCACGACGAGCATTAGGCCGGACAGCGCGGCCAGCGTCAGCGCCGCCTGCAGCCGCGCCGCCTCGTCGGCGATGCCCAGCCCGCCAACGGCGGCCGCCGTCATCAGCGACACCACCGCGACCGGGCCGACCGACAGCGCGTGGCTGCTGCCGAACAGCGCATAGGCGAACAGCGGTGCGATGCTGGCGTACAGACCGATGTGCGGCGGCAGGCCGGCGAGCTGGGCGTAGGCCAGACTCTGCGGGATCAGCATCAGCGTCACGATGAGCGAAGCCAGCAGGTCGGCGCCGAAGGCCGGGCGGTCGTAGCGCGGTGCCCAGTCGAGCACCGGCAGCCAGCGCGCCAGACCGCGGACGCGGCGGGCCGGTGCGTGTGCGCTGTTCCGGGTGGCCTGGCCGTCGGTGTGCGAAGTTCCGGTGTTCACGACGTCGATTGTGCCGCGCCCGGTGGCCTTCGCGTCAGAGCGCATCGAGCGGAATCTTCAGATAACGCGTGCCATTGTCCTCAGGCGGCGGCAGATGGCCGGCGCGCATGTTCACCTGCACCGACGGCAGGATGAGCACCGGCATGTCCAGCGTCGCGTCGCGCGCGGTGCGCATGGCGACGAAGTCTTCCTCCGATACGCCGTCGTGCACGTGGATGTTGTGCGCGCGCTCGTCGGCCACCGTCGTTTCCCAGCACGGCGCGCGGCCGTCCGGCATGTAGTCGTGACACATGAACAGCCGGGTTTCCGGCGGCAGCGCCAGCAGCGTGCGGATGGAGCGATACAGCGTGCGCGCATCCCCGCCCGGGAAGTCGCAGCGCGCGGTGCCATAGTCGGGCATGAACAGCGTGTCGCCGACGAAGGCCGCGTCCTCGATCAGATAGGACATGCAGGCCGGCGTGTGCCCCGGCGTATGCAGTGCACGCGCCTGCAGGCTGCCTATCGTGAAGGTTTCACCATCGCGGAACAGATGGTCGAACTGGCTGCCGTCGCGCTCGAACTCGGTGCCGGCGTTGAACAGCTTGCCGAACACCTGCTGCACGGTGACGATGTGCTCGCCGATGCCCAGCCGGCCGCCCAGCTGCTGCTTGATCCACGGTGCGGCCGAAAGGTGGTCGGCATGGACGTGGGTTTCCAGTATCCATTCCAGTCGCGCGCCCAGTTCGCGTACGCGGGCGATGATGCGATCGGCCGACGCAGTCGACGTGCGCCCCGATTTGGGGTCGTAGTCGAGCACGCTGTCGACCACGGCGCAGGCGTGGGTTGAGCGATCGAACACGATGTAGCTCACCGTGTTGGTCGCTGCGTCGAAGAAGCTTTCGATCTGCAGGCTGTCTCGGGTCATGGGTCCGTTCTTCCAAAAGTGCGGCCGGAATGCCGTACGGCGCTGCGCTGCGCCGGCGGTACGGGACGATGTATAGCCCGCCTGCGGCCTTGCGATCGGTAACCTAGGTCACCCTGGACCGTGCCACAGGGGCCATCGTGCCCCGGAGAGGGCGCCGAAGGCGTAGGCTGTGCCCCGGTCAAGATGTGCGGTCGGCGGCCGATAACGATGGGTCACCGGTGCGCACGCGGGAGGCCCATCCGATCGACGGATCCGACACCGGAAGCCCCCGCGCCAAAGAGAATACAGCCGATGCAGGAACCACCGTTCGAACAGGACACCGTTGCCTTCCAGCGCCGCTTCGTCGCGCTGGTCGCGATCTGGCTCGTCCTTTGCGCGCTGGTTACGCTGTTCGCGGCGCGCAACGCCAGCGACGAATACCTGCTCGACGCGCAGGCGCGCAGCGCGCTGCGCCTGGACAGCCTGAACGAATCGCTATCGTCCACCTTCCGTCAGCTGGCCGCATTGCCGGTGACCCTGGCGCGGCAGGACGCGTTGCAGAAGTATCTGGCGGCGCAGGCGGGCGAGCAGGCGATCCGAGCGCTGCCGCCCGGTCCGGCGCTCAGGCAGTATCTGATGGAACGGCGCGACGCGCTCGGCATGAGCAGCCTGCTCAACGCCGTCGCACAGGATTTCAATCTCGGGCTGGTCTATCTGCTGGACGCCGACGGCAATGCCATCGCCGACAGCGGATTCCACCTGCCGTACGCGGTGCTCGGGTTGAATTACGCCGATCGCGAGTATTTCCGTCAGGCGGTCGATGGCGGGATTGGCCTGCAGTACCTGATGGGGCGCACGACGAATGTGCCCGGCTTCTACTTCTCGGCGCGGGTGGACGTGGTCGGGCGCCCGCCCGGCGTACTCGTGCTGAAGCAGGACGCCGAGACGATGCGCCATCTGTTCGGCGGCTACGACCAGTTCGCACTGATGGCCGACAACAACGGCGTGATCGTGCTGGCGTCGCCGCCCGAACTGGTGCTCAAGCGCTTCGCGCCGGCGATCGACGATCCGATCGACGATGCCACCCTGAAGGCGCGCTTCGGCGTGGTACCGCCGGTGCTGCCGTGGCGCGGCGACGAAACCCGGCTCGGCGACGGCACGACGGCACATCTGCAGGTGGTGGACGGCCTGCGTCACCTGGTGCTTGGACGCGCGATGGACGACTCGCCCTACACCGTCTGGGTGCTGCTCCCGCTGCGCGAGGAGGCGGCCCTGTGGCGGCGCCACATCGCCGGTGGCCTCGTGGTCGGCCTGCTCGGGCTGGCGCTGATCGCGCTGTGGTTCCGACGCGAGCGGCAGAACATCGATACCCATCGCGCACGCCGCGAACTGCTCGAACTGGCCAATGCGCTGCCGCTCACCGTATTCCGCTTCCACCGCCCGCTCGGCCGCAGCGGTCGCTTCGCCTTCCTCGGCCATGGCGTCGAGGCACTGTTCGGGCGGACGGCTGAGCAGGTTGCTGAAGACCCGGGCGCGCTGTGGCGCGCCTGCGGCATCGACGACGACAGCCCGCCGGTACGTTCGACCGAACTGCAGGTGCGCACGCCGTCCGGTCCGCGCTGGCTGCGCGTGGACAGCACGCCTATGCCCGACGGCCGCGGCGGTACGATCTACAACGGCTACTGGCTCGACATCACCGAGCGCAAGCTCGGCGAAGCCAAGTTCCGCGCGCTGTTCGAGCACTCCTTCGACAGCTATTTCTTCTACGACGAGGACGATGGCGTCATCAGCTGCAACCCGGCCACGCTGGCGCTGTTCGGCCTGCCGTCGGAAGAGGCGCTGCGTGGCCGCGTGCCGTGGAACACGCCGCTGTCGCCGGAGCGCCAGCCTGATGGTGAATCGAGCGCCGTCGCCGCGCGCCGTCTGCTGTCGGACGCCAGCGAGGCGGGGCGGCCGCAGATGCGCGAATGGCAGTTTGCCGGCGCCGGCGAGCGCGCCTTTACGGTCGAACTGGCGGTCATCCCTATCCAGCAGGGCGCGCGCCGCCTTTACTGCCTGATTGCGCACGACGTGACACTGAAGAAGGAAGCCGAGGCGGCGATGCTGCGCGCGCGAGATGCCGCCGAGGCGGCGGCGCAGCTGAAGTCCAGCTTCCTCGCCAACATGTCGCACGAAATCCGCACGCCGATGAATGCCATCCTCGGCATGACGCATCTGGCGCTGCGCGACGACATGTCGCCGCGCCAGCGCAACTACATCGAGAAGGCGCACCGCTCGGCGCACGGTCTGCTGGCCATCCTGAACGACATCCTCGACCTGTCGAAGATCGAGTCCGGCCGCCTCGACATCGAGCACATCGACTTCCGGCTCGACACGGTGATCAACCACATGGTGGATGTGATCGGCGTCAGGGCGGAGGAGAAGGGGCTGGAACTGCTGTTCAGCGCCGAACCCGGGCTGCCCACGGCGCTGATCGGCGACCCGGTGCGGCTCGGTCAGGTGCTGATCAACCTCGGCAGCAACGCGATCAAGTTCACCGAGCACGGCGACGTCATCATCGGCGTCGAACTGGGGGCGCGCGACGAACGCGCGGTCGAACTGCACTTCACGGTGCGCGATTCCGGCATCGGCATGGACGAGGCGCAGATTGCGCGCCTGTTCCAGCCCTTCACCCAGGCCGACAGCTCGATCACCCGCCGTTACGGCGGTACCGGACTGGGCCTCACCATTTCGCGCCAGCTGGTCGAACTGATGGGCGGCCGCATCTGGGTGGACAGCGAACCCGGCCGCGGCTCGACCTTCCACTTCACCGCCCGCTTCGGCCTGCAGGCCGGCGCCGACGCCGTACCCGAGCGCCTGCCCGGTACGGTGCCCGGTTCGCGCGTGCTGGTGGTCGATGACCACCCGGGCGCACGCGAGGTGCTGGCGGCACTCTGTCGCGGCATCGGCCTCGACGTCGACACCGCCGCCGGTGGCGACGAGGCGCTGGACATGCTGGCCGCCGACGAAGGACGGCACGGTCTCATGCTGATCGACTGGAAGATGCCGGGCATGGACGGCGTACGCCTTGCCGAGGAACTGCGCCGTCGCTGGCCGCAGCGCAGCATGCGGCTCATCCTGGTCACCGCGCTGGGCCGCGACGACGTCGCCACGCAGTCGGCCGGCCGCCATTTCGAGGCGGTGCTGCATAAGCCGGTCACCCCGTCGGCGTTGCTCGACGCGGTGTCGCAGGCCTACGGCCGGCGCGCCGACGCACACGCCCCGACGCCCGGCGACGAACGGCTGGAAGCCAGCATGGCGGCGGTGGCCGGCGCCCGCGTGCTGCTGGTCGAGGACAACGAACTGAACCAGGAACTGGCGCACGACCTGCTCGAGCGCGCCGGCGTCGAGGTGGTGATCGCCGGCGACGGTCAGCAGGCGGTAGACGTGCTGGCGGGCGGCAGCCGTTTCGATGCGGTGCTGATGGATTGCCAGATGCCGGTGATGGACGGCTATACCGCCACCCGTACGCTGCGCGGCCTGCCCGGACTGCAGAACCTGCCGGTGATCGCGATGACGGCCAGCGTGCTGGAGGCGGACCGCGCGCGCATGTACGACTGCGGCATGAACGACTGCATACCCAAGCCGCTCGACGTGCCGCAGATGTTCGCCACGCTGGCACGCTGGGTCCATCCGCAGCCCGGTACCGACAGGCAGTCCGGCGCGGCGGCCCCGGCGACGTCCGACGACGTGGTGCCCGCGCTGCCCGGCATCGATACCGCGGCCGGGCTGGCGCATTGCATGGGCAAGCCGCAGCTGTACAGGCGCGTGTTGCGCGCCTTCCTGCGCGGTCAGCGCGATTTCGCCACGCAGTTCGACGAGGCGCGCCGCGGACCGGACGCGCAGGCGGCGGCGCGGCTGGCGCACACGCTGCGCGGCCTGGCCGGCACCGTCGGCGCGCACACGCTGCACGGTCTTGCGTCGGAACTGGAAGGACTGCTGACGCGCGAGTCGGCCGACGCCGACATCGACGTCGCGGCGACGGCGCTCACGCGCGAGCTCGATGCGCTGATCGGGTCACTGCTGTCGCATCCCTGGGTGGCCGACGAGGTCGTCGCCGACGGTGCCCCCCCGGACCCTCGTCAGCTGGCTGAACCCCTGCGCGCACTGGCGCAACTGATCGCCGACAGCGACGCCGAAGCGGTGGCGCGTGCGCTCGAACTGCAGCACATGCTCGCCGGATCGTCGCTGGAGTCGCTGGCCGCCTCGCTCGGCGATGCATTGAAGCGCTACGACTTCGAACAGGCGAACGCCTGGCTGACCGCGCTGTACGAGCGCGCCGGCGTCCAGCCCTGAGGCCTCAGGCCGGCAGGGCGGCGCCCTCGCCGCTGTCGCCCGGTTCGGCCACCGGCACGTCGACGTCGGTCATCGGGCCGTGCGTGTCGGCGTAGGTGGCATTGATGCGCAGCATGTCCGGCAGTACCGACGGCAGCACCTCCATCAGGGCCGGGTCGAAATGCAGGCCGGTGTTGCGGCCCATCACCTGCAGCGTTTCGTCGATCGGCATCGCCGGCTTGTACGGTCGCGCGGTCATCAGCGCGTCGAACACATCGGCGATGGCGACGATGCGGCCGAACAGCGGAATGTTCTCACCGATCAGGCCGCGCGGGTAACCGCTGCCGTCGAAGCGCTCGTGGTGGGTGAGGGCGATGGTGCGCGCGGTCTGCAGCAGTTCGTCGTCGTGCTCGCCGATGATTTCGGCGCCGATCTCGGGGTGCTGTCGCATCACCGCCCACTCCGCCTTGCTCAGCGGGCCCGGCTTCAGCAGCACGGCGTCGGGAATGCCGATCTTGCCGATGTCGTGCATCGATGCCGTGTTGAACAGCAGTTCGGTCGCCTCCGGCCCGAGGCCGATCGCCTGCGCGATCAGCCGCGCGTAATAGCTCATGCGGATGACGTGATTGCCGGTTTCGTTGTCGCGGAATTCGGCGGCGCGGCCGAGCCGGCGGATGATCTGCTGGCGCGATGCGAACAGTTCGGCGGTGCGCTCGCGTACGCGGTCTTCCAGCGCCCGTGTCTGGTCGTACAGCGCCAGATGGGTGCGCACGCGCGCACTGACGATGGGCGGACTGATCGGCTTGGTGATGTAGTCGACGGCACCGACCTCCAGCCCGAGGCGTTCGTCCTCGATCGAGGTCATCGCGGTGACGAAGATGATGGGAATGCCGCGCCGGTCCGGGTTGGCCTTGATGCGGCGGCATACGTCGTAACCGTTCATGCCGGGCATCATGATGTCGAGCAGGATGAGGTCGGGCGGCTCGGTCGAATTGACGATGGCCAGCGCCTTCTCGCCGCTGGTGGCCACCTTGACCCGGTAGTCCTGGCGCAGCAGGGCGCTCAGCAGGTCGATGTTTTCCGGCGTGTCGTCGGCAACCAGTATGGTCTGTCTGGTCGTCCGCCCCGCGCCCTGGTCTGCGTCCGTCACCATCGTCTCCTGTGATCAGGCCCCAAGGTCTGTTGCCATTGAATCACGGGCCGCGCGCGATTCCCGATTCAATGGCAACAGACCCTAAGCCTTCGGCATGTTAATCACGGTTCGCTGATATCGGAACACCTGCGGACGATGCAGTTCCCGCCCCGCACGGGATGTACGGGCGAAAAAAAACGGCGGGAACGCCGCCGTTTTTTCCTGTTGCAGCCGCGTATCAGCGGTTGGCAACGTACATCGTGATTTCGAAGCCGAAACGCAGGTCGGTGGCCTTCGGGGTTTCCCAGTTCATATCTCTCTCCGTCATGTTGTACTTCTTGAAAGACACAGCGGTTGCCGTGTCTGGATCAGAGTATGGACAGGAAGCGAAGGTGCGACCTCCAGCCGCCGCTGAAAACCGGGTCATGATTTTCATGACCCGGCGGCGCCTCACTCCTTCGGCGCCGACTTCGGCTGGATGATGGCACGCACTCGCTTGGACTGGTCGCCGGCCGACGGCACCGACTTGGCATCGCCCGAATTGGTAACCGTGTAGTTCTCGCTGATCGAGTTGTACTCGATGTACTGGCCGCGCACTTCGTCGCCGCCGCTCTTCACGTGGGCGCGCACGAAGAAGCGGGTGATTTCGGTCTTGGCGTCGTGCTCGATGCGCTCCGCCTCGCCCTCCATCCACAGGTCCTGGCCCTCGCGCTTCTGGCGGAAGCGGGCGAGGCCGCCTTCGCCGCCAGTGGCCACACCCTTCTGGTAGCCGGTGGCGTCCTGGGTCACCACGACGCGGTTGGCCTTGATGGTCAGCGTGCCCTGCGTGAACACGACATTGCCTTCGAAGGTGTGCGTGCGGGTGCGGTCATCGACCGTCACCTTGTCCGCTTCGAGGTTGACCGGCTTGTCGCGGTCGGCGCGCTCGGCGCGGGCGGGCGTGCTCAGGCCGGCGGCCAGCACGAGGTTGAGCAGGATCAGGCCGGTGAGGGCAGGGCGCAGAGTCATGGGCGGCGGGTTCTTTCGAGGGTGGCTTTGACGCGCGATTCGAGTATGTAGGTCTGTTTGACGCGGTCGGCGACCATGCCGACACCGTGTGCCACCGATTTGCCCTGCGTCAGCTTCACCGGCTTGTCGGTACGGGCAATCTCGTCGTCCGGGTAGACGTTCAGCACGCTGGTCTCCAGCGTCATCTCCGGATTGCCGGGACTGGCTTCGCGCAGCACGCGCACATTGTCGCGCAGGATGGCTTCCTTGCCATCCTTCAGCAACTGCGCGCGGTCGGCACTGATATGGGTCGGCGACTGCTTGCCGCGGTAGAGCAGCTGGGGCATGTCCAGTTCGGTGCTGTCGTCGTCCGGGTAGTGACGCAGCTGCTGCGCGGTCAGCGTGTGCTGCACCTGGCCGCTCGGGTCGAAGCGGCGCACGGTGAAGTTGTCGACGATCACGTCCGGGTCGTGCCTGAGCTTGCCCGAGGACGGGCGGTCATCGACGCGCGTGGCGCGCTCCAGCCACATGGTCAGGCCGACCAGCAGGATCAGGATCAGCAGCGGCAGTGCCTGCTGGACGTTGCGCTGAAGGTTCAACGCAGGCAGTCCTGCAGCAGCGCGTCGAGCGCGCCGCGGGCGTCGAGCAGGTATTCGCAGACTTCGCGCACGGCGCCGCGGCCGCCGTCGGCTTCAGCCACCCAGGCGACGTGCTGGCGCACGAAGAAGTGGGCGTTGGCCGGTGCGGCCGAGAAGCCGCAGGCGCGCAGCACCGGCAGGTCGACGATGTCGTCGCCCATATAGCCGCAGTGTTCCATCGCGATGCCGCGTTCGGCCGCCAGTTCGCGCATCGCCTCACGCTTGTTCTCGACGCCGAGCAGCGCGGTGGTGATGCCGAGGTTGGCGGCGCGGTGACGCACCGCGGGCGACGAACGGCCGGAAATGATGACCACCTCGACGCCGGCGCCGGCCAGCATCTTCAGGCCGTGACCGTCCAGCGTGTTGAAGCCCTTCAGCGAATCGCCGTCCGGGCCGAACCAGATGGTGCCGTCGGTCATCACGCCGTCGACGTCGAAGCCCATCAGGCGAACGTTGCGGGCGGCATCGAGTACGGAGGTTTCGCTCATATCACCTTGGCCTGCATCAGGTCGTGCATGGTCAGCGCGCCGGCCAGCGCGCCGTGTTCGTCGAGCACCAGCAGCTGGTTCACGCGCTGCGTCTCCATCAGGTCGGCCGCTTCGGCCGCCAGCCGGCCAGCCGGAATGGTGCGCGGGTGGCGGCTCATCACGTCGGCCACCGGCACGGTGCGCACGTCGCCCAGGCGGTCGATGGCGCGACGCAGGTCACCGTCGGTGAACACGCCGGCCACGGCGCCGGCGTCGTCGAGCACCACGGTCATGCCCATGCCGCCGCGGGTCACCTGCAGCAGCGCTTCGGTGACGGTGGCGCCGACACCGACGCTGGGCACCGCGTCGCGGGCGCGCATCACGTCGCGCACATGGGTAAGCAGGCGGCGGCCGAGCGCGCCACCCGGGTGGCTGCGCGCGAAGTCGTCTTCGCGGAAGCCGCGCGCCTCCAGCAGCGCGACCGCCAGCGCGTCGCCCAGCGCCAGCGCGCAGGTGGTGCTGGCGGTCGGGGCGAGATTGAGCGGACAGGCTTCGATCGCCACCCCGGCGTCCAGATGCACGTCGGCCAGCGTGGCCAGCGTCGATGTCGCCTTGCCGGTCATCGCGATCGTGCGGCCGCCCTGACGGCGCACCAGCGGCACGATGGCCAGCAATTCGGCGGTTTCGCCGGAATTGGACAGCGCGATCAGCACGTCGTCGCGGTGGATCATGCCGAGGTCGCCATGCAGCGCTTCGGCCGCATGGACGAAATAGGCCGGCGTACCGGTACTGGCCATGGTGGCGGCGATCTTGCGCGCGATGTGGCCGGACTTGCCGAGGCCGCTGACGATGACGCGGCCCGGGCTGTCGAGGATCAGGCGCACCGCCCTAGCGAATTCGTCGCCGAGGCGCGCCGACAGTGCTTCGAGCGCGCTGCCTTCGATGGCGAGCACGCGGCGGGCGCAGGCCAGGATATCTTCGTTCTTCGGTGGGGCGGGCTGTGTCATGCGCGGGGCGGGGTGTGCGGAGGCGTGTAATCGCCCGTACTACGGGCGCAGGAACGATCGGTTATGATCGGCGCGGATTATAACAACCTGCTCCGACAGGCGGCCGCTCCCGGAAAGCGCGGACGGTCGAACACATCGTCACCATGTCTGCCCTCGAGCTGGTTCTTCTGCTGCTCACCGCTTCGGTGCTGGTGGTCGGCCTCTTCCGCAGTATCGGCCTGCCGCCGATACTGGGCTATCTGCTGGTGGGGGCGCTGGCCGGGCCGCACGCACTGGCCTTCATTCCCGACACCGACGAAGCGCGTCACTTTGCCGAGTACGGCATCGTTTTCTTGATGTTCTCGATCGGGCTCGAATTCTCGCTGCCCAAGCTGTTCTCGATGAAGCGGCTGGTGTTTGGCCTCGGCGCCGCCCAGGTCGCCTTCAGCGTGCTCGGCGTAGTCAGCTTCGCCTGGCTGTTCGGTCTCGGATTCAAGGGCGCGATCGCGGTCGGCGGCGCCATCGCGATGTCGTCGACCGCGGTGCTGATCAAGCTGCTGGTCGAGCGGCTGGAACTTGATTCCGCGCACGGCCGGCAGGTGGTGGGCGTGCTGCTGTTCCAGGATCTGGCGGTCGTGCCCTTCCTGGTGGTCATTCCGGTGCTGGCGCTGGGCGCCGAGGAAAGCGTCGAGGCGCTGGGGCTGGCCGCGGTGAAAGCGGCGGTCGCGCTCACCCTCATCCTCTATCTCGGCCCGCGGCTGATGCAGCGCTGGTTCCACATCGTCGCGATGCGCAAGTCGCCCGAGCTGTTCATGCTCAATGTGCTGCTGGTGACGCTGGGCATGGCCTTCGCCACCGAGGTGGCCGGGCTGTCGCTGGCGCTGGGCGCCTTCCTCGCCGGCATGCTGATTTCGGAAACGCAGTACCGCTACCAGGTGGAGGAGGACATCAAGCCCTTCCGTGACGTGCTGCTCGGGCTGTTCTTCGTCACCATCGGCATGAAGCTCAACCTCGCGCTGGTGTTTTCCGAGCTGTTCTTCGTGCTGGTGACGGTGCTGTTCATCCTGGTCGGCAAGTTCGCGGTGGCGGCCGCGGCGTCGCGCTTCTTCGGCTCGTCGCCCGGCAACGCGCTGCGCGTCGGACTGTGGCTGTGCGCCGGTGGCGAATTCGGCTTCGTGCTGATGGCGCTGGCCGATTCCGCCCACCTGATTCCCGACCGCATCCTGCAGATCGTGCTCGCCTCGCTGCTGCTCACGCTGCTCGTCGCGCCGATACTGGCCCACTACGCCGACCGCATCGTGCTGCGACTGGTGCCGTCCGAGTGGCTGCTGCGCTCGATGCAGCTCACCTCGATCGCCGCCCAGTCGCTGGCCACCGACGGCCACGCCATCGTCTGCGGCTACGGCCGCAACGGCCAGTACCTCGGCCGCTTCCTCGAAAACGAAGGCATTTCCTTCATCGCGCTCGACCTCGACCCGGAGCGCGTGCGCGAGGCGGCGGCGGCCGGCGAGACGGTGGTGTTCGGTGACGCCGGCCGGCGCGAAACGCTGATCGCCGCCGGTATCGCGCGCGCGTCCATCGTCGTCGTCACCTTCGTCGATACCGACGCGGCGATGCGGGTGATCCGTCTGGCCAACGAGTTGCGCGCCGACGTGCCGGTGGTGGTGCGCACCTTCGACGAGCGCGACTACGACAAGCTGTCGGCCGCTGGCGCCACCGAAGTGGTGCCGGAATCGCTGGAGTCGTCACTGATGCTGGCCACACACGCGCTGGTGCTGCTGGGCGTGCCGCTGGCGCGGGTGCTCAAGCGCATCCGCCAGTTGCGCGGCGACCGCTACCACCTGCTGCGCGGCCTGTATCGCGGTGCAGAACATCTGGCCGAAGAGGCGGTCAGCGAGGCGCAGCACAAGCGGCTGCACTCGGTCGCGCTGGCGCCCGGTGCTTGGGCCATCGGCCACCGCATCGACGAATTCCATTTCGAGGACGTGCGGGTCGAGGTGAGCGCAATACGCCGGCGCGGCATCCGCGCGCTCGAACCGAGTTCCGACCTGGCTTTCGAGAACGGCGACGTGGTGGTGCTGCTCGGTGAGCCGGCCGAACTGGCGCGGGCGGAATCGAAGCTGCTGAAGGGGTAGTCGAGGCAGGAAACGGGCGGCGGACGCCGCCCGGCGGGTCGGTCAGTAGGCGACGCAGACCGTGTACAGATCGCTGCTGGTGCGTTCGAGGTCCGGCGTGATTTCGATCGCGGTACCGGTGGCCGCCCCAGCGCCACTGACCTGGGCCATCGCGCGCACATTGCCGGTGTTGGTGGCGCCGTCGTCCATGGTCGAGTCGACCTGGCGGGCAAGTCGGGCGGAAATGCCGTCCGAGCAGATGAAGAAGGCGCCGGTCATCGGCACCGAGGCGGAACTGGGCGAGGTTGCCGAGGTGCTGGGTACGGAGATCGGCACGGCGCCGGTGATGCCGATGCGGCCGTTGTCGGCATTTCGCGGGTAGTAATTGCTGGTGGCACTGGTATCGCTGGTGTCGCTGGTGCCGGTCAGCAGATTGGCCATGCGAAGGTGTTGCCAGACGAGGAAGGATTCGTCGGTCGTGGTGGTCGAGTTCCAGTTGCCGCCGACGCGACCGTTGCCGCGGGCTTCGCCGGACGGGCTGCTGGCGTTCGCACCGCCGACATGCTGGCCGGCTGCCGGGTCGTCGCCCGGCATGAAGCGGAAGCGGTCCTGGTAGGCGTACACGGCGGTCGATATCGTGCGGAAATCATTGACCAGGCTTTTCGCCTTGGCGCTGTTGATCAGTTCCTGACCCTTGAGCACGCCGCCGAGCAGCAGACCGATAATGACCAGAACGATGGCGATTTCGACCAGTGTGAAACCGTTTTGCGTGGATCTCATGAAAGTCCTCCTTGATAGCCACCCCACTGCACGATCCGTGCCCATTGCCGCCTTTCTGCAGCGGCGGTGTGCATCATGCTGAATCCGATACAGTTTTTTTCCTTGTCGGGGCGAACGGGCCGCGCAGACAAGCCAACCGGAGCCGCGCGGCCGTTCCGAACTGACCGCTTCTCGACAGTTCCGTCACGTTCCGGTCACTTGCGTGCCGGCCCGGCCGGGCGCCGACGCACGGGCAGGACGCAGCGGTGAGCCCGCGCGAAGCGGCGCCGCAGACGCCACGCCTGCTCGACTGGCTGACGCGCGTACGGCCCTGGCTGCTGCTGTGCGTGCTGGCCAGCCTGCACGGCCTGCTGTGGATAGGCGACGACGTGACGCTGGGGCGCGTCGCGCTGCTGTCGCACATCGGCCTGCTGCTGATGTGGCAGCCGCTGGTCGGCGCGCAGAGCAGGCTGAACGCCCGCGCGCTCATCCTGCTCGCGGTCGCGGTGCTGGCAATGGTCGTGTTCTATGGGCCGGCGGTGCTCAGCCTGTGGATGCTGCTGCTGGCCGGACTGGTCGGCGGCAAGGTGTTCTTTTCGACCTCGCGCGGGCCGCGCATCTATTACCTCGGCGCGCTCGCCTACCTGATCACTGCGCTGTTCACCGTTGCGCTGCCGCGCGCGCTGCCGCCCGGCCTGTCGCTGCCAGCCGGCATCGACACGCTGGGCCTGTGGCTGTCGCCGCTGGCGCTGACCGTCATGCTCGCCGTGCCCGGTCACGAACGCGCGGACCGCGACCGCGAAGTGCTGGATTTCGTGTCCGGCCTGTTCGTGCTGCTGCTGCTGGCCGTGCTGGCGCTGGGTACGCTGGCCGCGATGCTGATCGCTGGCGTCGACTACTTGCGTGCCCTGCTCGGCACGCTGACCGTGCTGGCCGCGATGCTGATGCTGCTCAGCTGGGCGTGGAATCCGCGCGGCGGCTTCGGCGGCCTGGGCGTGGCCTTCACCCGCTACGTGCTGTCGCTGGCGCTGCCCTACGAACGATGGCTGGAGAGCCTGGCCGCGCTGGCGGAAGAGGACGGCCGACCGGAGGATTTCGTCGCCCGCGCCGCCAACCGCCTGTCGGCACTGCCGCTGGTTGCCGGCGGCGAGTGGCGCACGCGCGGCGGCAGTCGCGCGCATGAAGGTCAGTTCGGCCGCCGCGGTGCCCAGCGTTACGACTTCGAGCACCCGCTGCTCGAACTGGCCATCTTCACGCAGCGGCCGCTGTCCGGCGGGCTGGTGTGGCATTTCAATCTGCTGGTGCAACTGCTCGGCCAGTTCTATCAGGCCCGCCTGCGCGCCGAGGAACTGCGCCGCCTGAGCTATCTGTCCGCGATACACGACACCGGCGCCCGCCTCACGCACGACGTGAAGAACCTGCTGCAGTCGCTTAATACGCTGTGCTATGCCGCGCGCGAAGCCGACGGTCCGGACTCCGCGGAGCGCGCCAACGCGCTGCTGGCGCGTCAGTTGCCGGTGATCACCGCGCGGCTCGAAGCGACGCTAGAGAAGCTGCGTCGGCCACAGCCGGCCGACGGCGAATGGATGCCGGCGCCGGAGTGGCTGCAGTCGATGTCGGCCCGTTTCGCCGGTGACGGCGTGGCGGTCGAGGGCGCGACCGAGCCCGATCTTTGGCTGCCCGGCGCGCTGTACACGACGGTTGCCGAAAACCTGATCGCCAATGCGCTGCACAAGCGGCAGACCGAGCCGGGCATCGCCATCGTGATGCGCCTGGGCGGCGAGCGCCTGTCGGTCGAGGACAACGGCAGCGCGATCGCGCCGGCGCTCGCCGACGTCCTGCTGCGTGAGCCGGTCAGCTCCGCGGCGGGTCTGGGCGTGGGGCTCTACCAGGCGGCCAGGCAGGCACAGGCAGCCGGCTTTGTGCTGCGGCTCGCGCTCAACCGTGACGGCTGCGTGTGCTTCACGCTCGAACCGGCGCCGCGACCGCTCAGCGTTGCGGGCTGAGCGCGGCGCGCAGCGCGTCCATCCGCTCGCGGTTTACGCCGAAGTCGTAATGGCCGCTGCGCGCCCCGCTGCGATAGCGGACGACGCGCGCATCGGCATCGATGACGAATTCCGCGGCGTCGACGAAGCCGAACACGCGCGAGCGGAACTCGGCGGCGACGAAGCCCGGCTCGTCGCGCGTGATCATGCTGCGCGGCTGGGCGGTGAGCGCACGGCGCAGTGCGTCCTGTGCTTCGGCCACCGTGCCGGAAAACGGTATCGGTGCCATCTGCGCCTTGCCCGATGCTTCGGTCGACACGCAGTTCGGCTTGTCGGGGCAGGGCGTCAGCGCGGGCGGCGCGGCGAGCGCCGTGGCCGAAAGCAGCGCGAACACCAGGGCGGGCGTGACCTTCATGGCTGCCGCCGCGCGCGCAGCCAAGCCACCACCTCGGCCGCATTGCGGTCCGGCGGAAACACCGGGTAGAACACCTTGACGATGCGCGCCGCGTCGGCGATCAGCGTGAGCCGGCGGTACAGCAGGCGACCGTCGACCTCGAACACCGGCAGCGACAGTGCGTCGCGCAGCGCGAGGTCGCTGTCGCTGAGCAGCGGGAAGGGCAGATGCAGACGCGTGGCCGCCTCGCGCTGATAGTCGCTGTCCTGCGTGCTCAGGCCGAACACGCCGGCGCCGAGTGCGGCCAGTTCCGCGTGGTGATCGCGGAAGGCGCAGGACTGCGGCGTGCAGCCGCGCGCACCCGGTATCGCGTCCCAGCCCTCGGGCAGCGGCACGCCGGGTCGGCCGGTCATCGGGTAGATGTAGATCACCTGCAGGCCGGGCAGCGTCGACAGCTGCACCGTGCAGCCGTCGGTTGCCGGCAGCGCGAGCGCCGGCAGGAGCAGGCCTTCGAGGTGGGCGGCAGCACCGTCGTCGGCGGGCGCCGGCAGGTCGGCGGGGAGTGTGGTCAGCTGAGCGGTCAGCGGGGCGGTCATTCCGGCAGTTCCCAGTGCGGGTTCCAGGCCACCTCCCACAGATGACCGTCGGGATCGGCGAAGTAACCCGCGTAGCCGCCCCAGAAGGTGTCGCGGGCCGGCTTGACGATGCGGCCACCGGCGGCCTTCGCTTCGGTCATCAGCACATCGACCTCGGCTTTCGATGCGACGTTGTGCGCCAGCGAAAAGCCGGCCGGGTCGGTTGCACTGGCGGTGATGCCGGCGTCGTGAGCGAGGCTGGTGCGCGGCCACAGCGCGAGCTTCAGCCCGGGCTGCAGCTCGAAGAAGGCCACCGCGCCGTGTTCGTGCTCGGCGCCGACGATGCCTTCGGTGGGCCAGCCCAAACCGTCGCGGTAGAAGGCGACGGCGCGCGTCAGGTCGTCGGTGCCCAGCGTGATCAGCGTGATGCGCGGCTTCACAGCGCGCGGCCGTCGAAATGCCTGACCGGCAGCGACTCGATGTCGACGTCGTCCAGACAGCGCACATTGATTGCCGCGCTCTCGACGCCGTCCGGCCGCCTGCCCTCGCCGAACGGGTGGATGCCGCAATGCGGACAGAAGCGGTGCTTGATCACGTGCTTGTTGAAGGTGTAGCTCGCCATGTCGGACGCAGGCGTCCTGAGCCTCAGCGCCGCGCGCGGCACGAACCACATCAGCGCGCCCTTGCGCCGGCAGATCGAACAGTTGCAGGCGACGGCGCCCGTCAGTTCGCCAGCGAGTTCGCCATCGACCTCGAAGGCGATCCGCCCGCAGTGGCAGCTTCCGGTGTAGTTCATGCAGATCTCCTCGCGGTGCGGCCCGGTCTTCGCGACGGAAGCGCCGGGCCGATGAGCCTGAATGCCAGCAGACCTCAGAGCAATTCCTTCGGGATATTTCCGCCGTTCTCCGCCAGCTTCTGCAGCACGGTCTTGTGCAGCCACATATTCATCTGTGCCGAGTCGCCCATCTTGTCCTGCGGGCAACCGAGCTCGGTCGCCAGCGTCTTGCGCGCGTCGAGGCTGCTGTCCAGGCCGAGCAGCTTCATCAGGTCGACGATGGACACCTTCCAGTTCAGCTTCTGCGTACTGGCCGCGGCCAGCGCCTCCAGCTTCGATACGACATCGACCTGCGAAATGGCGACCGGTGCAGCGGCGACCGGTGCGGCGGGCGTACTTACGGGTGCCGGTGCGGGTGCGGGTGCGGGTGCAGCCGCCGCAGGTGCATCGTCCTTCTTGCCGAAACCGAGCTTTTCCAGAATGGTGTTGAACAGGCCCATAGCGGACTCCTCTCTTTGCGGATGAGTGAGGCCCCCGGGGATGCACGTGAAACCCGGGCGAGAGCCCGGTGCTGCGCGTGGGGGCGGGCGATGCATCCGGCGTGAAGCCGGGTCAGGCGACTTCATGCTAACAGCCTTGCGCGTCGACCGTCACCCTGCGGCGCGCCGATGTTCTCAGGATTGGCGACGGCGACGCTGCACTGCTTCTCCGCCGGGCCATACTCCCCGCCAGTGCTGTGCAGTGTCGAAGCGGGGCCTGGTCGATGCTGGCGTACGAAGTTGTCATGACACAGGCAGTGCGGTCGGGCGCGCCCACGTCGCGTGCACCGTATCGCCCGCTGCACCAAGGGAGCGGACCGTGGATACACAGGACGATGTACTGATCGCCAATCGCGCGATGCTGGTGCATTTCGACAGCTACAGCGCGGCGCTGGTGTTCGCGAAGTGGGGCGACACCTTGCTGGCGCCGGCCCCCCTGCCTCCGTCGGCAGCCGCGCTTGCTCCAATCGGCGGGACGGCCGCGATCAAGGATGGCGATGCAGTGAAGGCGGCGGTTGTCGCCCGCCTGGGGTTGAACCCGGCCGAGCTGGAACTTGCCGTCGACTTCGATCACCAGGTATCGACCGACTCCGGTCCGGTCCGCGTGCATCTGCTGCGCTTCACCACTTTCGAGGCACCGAAGGCAGCACTCGAAGCTCACGGCGGCGTGTTCCGCCCGATCAGTGCCCTGCGCGGCGGCGCGCCGGTGGAACTGCTGCTGGCGCGCGAGGTGTTCAATCTGATCATTGGTGCGGGCGGCGGCAGGGCCTGAGCGGCGGTGAGAACGGCGACGCGACGACGACATCGCGATCGGCTGCACCCCGGTCCGGGCGCTCACGATGGCGACGGAGCGGGTTCTCTGTGGGAGCGGCCTTGGCCGCGACAGGGTCTCTGCAGTTCTCGGGCTTCGATGCAGGCCGCTGTCGGGGTCAAGACCCCTCCCACAGAACCCCGCCCTGACTCCAGCCCCGAATCAGGCGCGATCCCTGGGGGAGCGGCCTTTGCCGCGACAGGGCCTTTGCGGTCCTCGGGCCTCGACGCAGGCCGCTGTCGGGGTCAAGACCCCTCCCACAGAACCCCCGCCCTGACTCCAGTCAAGAATCAGGCACGATCCCTGTGGGAGCGGTCTTCTGACCGCGATGCGGCCGTGCTACCGCGAGAAGCCACCATCATGGCGCCATCGCCGCAACGAAGCGCACGATTTCCGCATTGACGATGTCGGGATGCGTCACCGGCGCCATATGCCCCAGCCCGGCGAATTCGACTACCTCCACCTTCGGCAGTCGCGGGATCAGAGCACGCGCCACCGCGTGCACCGACTCGGGCGACGAGGCGCCGAGCATGTAGAGCAACGGCATATCCAGCGCGGCGAAGGCCTCAAGCGGTGTCGGCTCGGTGGTCAGCGCGTGCGCCCAGCGTCGCACATTGCGCATCGATTCGGCGACCGGCTGTTGGCGCTGCTCGGGCATCGCCGCAAAGCTGCCGTCGCCCATCCAGTAGTCGATGAAATGGCGGGCCGCCTCGTGCAGGTCGCCGGCTTCCAGCGCAGCCACCGAAGCCGCTACTGCAGCGTGTATGCCCTCGGTGCCGTTCGGCTGCGGTTGCTGCGCGTCGACCACCGCGAACAGCGTGGGCTCGTAGATCGCCAGCGCGCGCACGCGCTCGGGGCAGGTCAGGGCGGCGATCAGCGCCACCGCGGCGCCGTAGGAGTGGCCGACCAGCACGAAAGATTCGCCCGCTTCGTCGAAAACCGGCCTCAGGAAATCGACTTCGTCGCGCAGCGCGATCCGGCTGTCCGAAGGCCAGTCCGGACTGCGGCCGGCGCCGTACAGGTCCGGCGCGAGCACCCGGTGACGGGCGGACAGCGCGTCGCCCAGATCGCGCCACTGCGACGACGTGCTTGCGTTCGCGTGCAGGCAGATCACCGCCGGGCCAGCGCCGGTCGAACGGACATGCGGTGTGGGAGTGGTCATCGCGCGCTCCGCCGGTGGATTGCAGCCGTGGCTAGAAGGTCGCCGCCATCGCCCGGGCCCGCGCCGCCGCCTCGGCGCGCGAGCCGGCGTCGACCTCGGGGCCGTACAGCGTCTTCTGCACGATGAGGTGGCCGACATCGGTAATGCCCACCATGCGCAGCCACAGGTCGAGATACTGGCGCTGCAGATCCCACTCCGACGACTTCAGCGCGTCCGGCGCGTCACCCACCTCGACGCCGCGCGCCAGCACCAGCACCGCCTTGCAGTGGCCCAGCATACCGAGCTGGCCGCGCTCGTCGAAGGTGAACAGCAGGTCCTTCTGCGATACCACGTCGATCAGCTGCTTCAGTTTGTACGGGATCGAGTAGTTCCACATCGGCGCGCTGATGACCAGCCGGTCCGCCTTCTGTATGCGCGCCGCCAGCGCGCGGATCTGCGCCCACACCGCTGCCTGCGCGTCGGTCAGCGGCGTACCGGTCAGGCCGGCGTACTTCGCATCCAGCGCGGCGCCATCGAACTCAGGCATCGGCTCTGACCATACGTCCAGCACATCCACCGTGCCGTCCGGATGCGCCGCCCGCCAGGCGTCGATGAAGGCGTGCGCGACTTCGATGGACGACGAGCGCTGTTTGCGGGGGGAGGATTCGATGTGGAGGAGGTGCGGCATGGGGGCTCCGGGGGCAACGATGCAGAAGAATGGGAGGGCGATTACCGCATCAGTTTGCGCGGTGTCCGTAGCGGGAATGCTACGCCTGCGATGTGAGCAATCAGGTGGCGACGCAGTTCCTGCCACTGAATCGTCTTGCCTGACGCAACGACGAGCGCGTAACGCTCCTCTGCCGAGTTGACCGCGCTGGCTTCTTGGCGATTGCTTGGCGGGTGAATGCATCGGTCGCGTCCCTCGTGCGCTTCGCAGCTGACGCAATCCGAGCCTTCGGATCGTCGGGCAGGTCACTGGTCTCGGTCGGCATGACTACGGCCTCGAGGAAAGGACGGCGCTCAGTATCGAAGCGTTGTCGGGCGGCAAAAATCCGCTGCGTGAGCGCAGCCGGGATTCAACGCAAAAAAGCCCCGCCAGACTGTCATGGATTCGGCCAGTACAAAAGAATGATGGAGTCGCCCATCCTTAACGCGCCGCCAATGATCAGAATCCATGCGAGCACTGGCGAGACGACGAGCTGCGCAATTCGCGGCCCGTACGAACCCAGCAGGGCGTGCATGAAATCCATGAACATGACTCGCTTGCTATCGTTCTCGAAGCGTCGGCGGAACTGCTCAATTTCTCGTTGCGTTTCTTTTTCCTTAAGTTTGTCGAAGTGGCGCAACAGGAGGCCAATGCAGAAGACAAACAGTCCAGCAAGGAATTTTTCGAGGAGTGGAGTCATGCGAGATGAGCGGGTGACCGTCATTCGATCGCAGTCGTCATATCACTCGCGCATGCAGCCTCACCCCCAGCGCCCGCGCGACCTTCAGCACCGTCGCAAAGCTTGGGTTGCCATTCTCGCTCAGTGCCCGATACAGGCTCTCGCGACTCAGGCCGGTGTCACGGGCGACCTGGCTCATGCCTTTGGCCCGGGCGATGTCGCCGAGAGCGCGGGTGACGCCGGAAATGTCGTCGGCGGCGTCCTCGAGCCAGGCGTCGAGGTAGGCGGCCATTTCTTCCGGCGTGCGCAGGTGTTCGGCCACGTCGTAGGGCGAAGTGCGCAGCTGCGGCGGTGCGGTTCTCTTTACTGCGGTCATGCTTCTTCTCCCCAGGCATGGGCCAGATGGATTGCGCGTTCGATGTCCTTCTGTTGCGTCGATTTGTCGCCGCCGGCCAGCAGCAGAAGCAGGACGTTTCCGCGCTGGCAGTAATAGACGCGATAGCCGGGGCCGACATCGACCTTCAGTTCGGACACGTCTTCGGTCAAATTCCGATGCGTGCCCGGATTGCCATGGATCAGCCTGTCGACGCGCATCAGTATCCGTGCGCGGCCGGCCACGTCCCTGAGGCCGTCGATCCAGTCGCGGTACTCGTCGGTCTTTTCGATACGCATGATTTCACAGAAGAGTGTAGCTTTTGGGCTACATTCGGGCAATCGAAAGGACTGCCGCCGGGGGGGGGCGGCACCGCGGCCGATAGCAGGGATTCGGGCTTACGGATTGTCCGGTGACCGTGCTCAGGCTGACATCGGCCGAAATTCCGATGTGCTGAAGTCGTGGTGGCTCTCCCGCCAGCGGCTCCAGCGGCGCGGCTTCGTCGTTGCCGGGACAGCCCTCGTCCGGCGCAGTTCTCGTTTCCGGCCGCGCGACGAAGCCTTCCCCTGCGCCGTGCAGTCGTGACAAGCGCCGGTGGTGGTCACATCAGCGCATGATGTAGCGGACTTTTCCGATGATGTGGTCGGCGGGTACGAAACCCCACACCCTGCTGTCGGCGCTCTGGTCTCGGTTATCGCCCATCACGAAGTAGTGGTCTGGCGGCACCTCGCACGTGAGTCCGTCCGCTTCGTAGATGCACCGGTCACGATGCGGAAAGTTGACGACCATCGAGGCTGTGTCGCGGGCTTCCTGCTGCCGGATGATCGAATATTCGATGTCGCCCTGTGATTCCACGAAGGCGCGCAGCCGCTCCGAAGTCTTCGGATCCATGAAGTCGGCTATTTGGCGCAAGGCGAGCGCCTCGCCGTTTACCACCAGACGGCCGCTCTTGTAGGTCACCTTGTCGCCGGGAAGGCCGATCAGGCGCTGAGCGAAGGGCACGGATCTGTCCATCGGAAATTCGAAGACGATGATGTCGCCGCGAACGAGCGGCGAAGTGATCGGTGAGCGGTGGAGGTTTACGCCGAAGAAGCTGTAGTTTCCATAACCCCATTTTTGGGTGATCAGCAGGGCGCCCCGCGGAATGGTGGGGAGCATTGCCGAAGACGGATGCCTGTTGGGCTCTCCGACGAACGCTCGAACGGTGATGACAATCAGGACTATCGCTGCCGTCGCGCCGAGCAGGCCGTACCAGCGGCTGTAGGCGGGACGGCGCTTTCCGTCCGGATAGGTCCTCGCAAGATGGTAGGCGTGCACCGCGCACGCGAGAGGAATGGCGAACTGGATCAACGTGATCAGGTATTCGCCGGACGGGGCGCTGGAATAGATCTCGCCCAACACGCCCATCGTCAGGGCGAGCAGGAAGTAGAAAAGCGCCCACCCGGGCCGTGCGACATAGAGCATGGCCCCCGGCTGCAGGAATACCCCCAGCAGCACCGCGACCCAGCGATTCGGTTTGGCGTTCATCGGATCGATTTCCTGCTTTTCGGACTATGTGCTTGGCAACAGGCTTTCCATTGGTCCCCGTGACGCCCGCCACCCTGAAGTCCGAGGTCCCCCGTCCGGATGATGAACGGCGCCACGCGGGTTTCCAGTTCGCGTCGTGCTCCGGTTTCTTTCACGGCCTGGAAATGCATCACCGGAGAAAGGCCAAGTTGTCGACGACTTGGCGATTGAGGCCGTGGTTTGTCCCGGATTGGCAGAGGAAATGAGGATCGTCCCCCGCATGTTAACAGCGCGATTTTTCTCGCCGAATTAAAGTGACTCGCGTTACAAGCAAAGCAAGCCCGGCGGCCCCGAGCACAGCGACGGAGGGTTCCGGCACAGGGGCGAGCGCAATCAGGTAACCCGCTACCGTGTCACGCGAGCTGCCCGGGTGCGTAAGCTCGTTCGCTGCCGTCCAGCAGGACGAATTTACGCAGAAGCTCTCTGCGCCGACATCTAACCATTGATTGACGATGGTCCCGGGGGATGCGTTGAAGTCAACGTATGCATCGATCCGGAACCAGCCTGCGTTCGTGAAGTCCGGACCAGCGTTATCGCTGAAGGCCAATACGCCTGTTTGCGGCGATGCACCCCAGACACCGGCCGTTGAAAGGTAATGCCTTCCGCCGTGTATCGATCCGCTGGAGGTGTAGATGTCAATGCCGCCGAACTTGTCTGTGTCGCTATCGTAGGTGAACGAGCCGTACGCCGTTCCACCGTCGTCGAACCGGAAATCAACAAGTTGCCACGTAATGGGTGCTGCACTTGCCTTGATAGCGATTAGAAAAAGGAGTGCTGCGATACATGATCTGTTCACATTTGGCCTCGTCGGGTACGTTTGACATTTAAGTTCTCGAATGAATGTCTTCGTCGCTCAGGCTGACGTTCAAGCCCCATCGTGATCCAGCAGTCCGATGGGCCTTGTTGTGGCGAGCCGATGATCTCAGCCATAGCCCGGCGCTGGAGAGATGATTCGGATCTGCCTGTGGCGAGATGAAAATTCCATTGCATCATGAAGCGATGCCTTCGGCATCTCCATCAGCCTTTTGTCTGAGCTGTATCGTCAAGACGTATGTGACGGGCCTTCGTCGCAAGTACCGGTGTTGCGGACGATCTGGTCGATGTCTATGGTTCGGGCGATGTCCCGAGAGCGCGGTTGATGCCGGAAGGGTCGCCGGCGGCGACTGCCAGCCGGGCGTCAGACGGGGACCATCCCATCTTGTGTGCGCATGTGTTCGTCCGCGTCATGGCGCAGAGTGCGGACCCGCGATGATGCAGTTCTCTTCGCGGCCCCCGCGCTTCCTGCCAGATTGCAGATGGCTCCGCGACGGCCGTCGAAATGACTTTGCATCGACAGCCGCACTGCATCCATCGTCCGAGCAACCGATGCGCCGCACTGAAGCGGCCTACTCCGCCAGCGGCTCGAACAGCGCGGCCAGTTCGTTCTCGCCGAATTTCTCCAGCGCCGCTTCGTCGTTGCCGAGGATGCCTTCGGCCAGGGCGGCCTTCTTTTCCTGCAGCGCGACGATGCGTTCTTCGATGCTGCCGGCGACGATGAGCTTGTAGACGAACACCGGCTTGTCCTGGCCGATGCGGTGGGCGCGGTCGCTGGCCTGGTTTTCGGCGGCGGGGTTCCACCAGGGGTCGTAGTGGATCACCGTGTCGGCGGCGGTGAGGTTGAGGCCGACTCCGCCGGCTTTCAGGCTGATCAGGAAGACCGGCACGGTGCCTTCCTGGAAACGGCGGACGACCGCTTCGCGGTTCTGCGTGTCGCCGGTCAGCATGACGCAGCCGATGCCGGCTTCGACCAGCTGTTCGTGGATCAGGTCCAGCATGCCGGTGAATTGCGAGAACACCAGCACTTTGCGACCTTCGGCCAGCAGGTTTTCCAGCATGTCCATCAGCAGGTCGAGCTTGGCCCGCTCTTTCACGCGCGCGGCGGCGTCGGTCTTCAGCAGGCGCGGGTCGCAGCACACCTGGCGCAGCTTGAGCAGCGCGTCGAGGATGACGATGCGCGCGCGGGCGAAACCGCGGCTGGCGATCTCGTCGCGCACCCGCTTGTCCATCGCCACCCGCACGGTTTCGTAGAGGTCGCGCTGGCGACCGGTCAGTTCGACCGTGCGCAGCACTTCGGTTTTCGGCGGCAGGTCGGCGGCGACGTCGTCCTTGCGCCGGCGCAGGATGAAGGGCGCCACGCGGCGCGCCAGCAGTTCGCGGCGGATCGGGTCGCCGTGCTTCTCGATCGGCGTGCGCCAGGTGCGCGTGAAGTCCTTCTGTTCGCCGAGGAAGCCGGGCAGCAGAAAGTCGAACTGAGCCCACAGTTCGCCCAGATGGTTTTCCAGCGGCGTGCCGGTCAGGCACAGCCGGTGCCGCGCACGCAGCAGGCGCACAGCCTTCGCCGCCTGGCTGCCGGCGTTCTTCACCGTCTGCGCCTCGTCGAGGATGAGCAGGTGGTAGTCGTGCTCGGCCAGCTTTTCGTGGTCGCGCCACAGCAGCGGGTAGGTGGTGAGGCAGACGTCGTGCTCGGGCACCTGGGCGAAGCGTTCGCCGCGGTCCGGGCCGTGCAGCTTGAGCACGCGCAGTTCGGGTGCGAAACGGGCGGCTTCGCGTTGCCAGTTGAATACCAGCGAGGTCGGCAGCACGACCAGCGCCGGGCGGTCGAGCCGGCCGGCGCGCTTCTCCAGCAGCAGGTGGGCCAGCGTCTGCGCGGTCTTGCCCAGGCCCATATCGTCGGCCAGGATGCCGCCGAGATCGTGCGCGCGCAGGTGCTGCAGCCAGGCCAGACCTTCGCGCTGGTAGGGGCGCAGTTCGATGCCGAAGCCCTCCGGCGCGTCGACCGGCGCGACGCCGTGCATGCCGCGCAGGCGTTCGACCCACTGTTCGAGCGACTTGAAGCCTTCGCGCGTCCACTTCGCATCGAGCGCTTCGGCCAGCCGCGGCGCGTCCATGCGCGACACCTGCAGCGCACCGCCGGCCGGGCTGTCGAACAGGTCGACCAGGGTGCGCGCCAGCGGCTTGATGCGGCCGGCCGGCACGATGATGCGTTCGCCTTCGGCGGTGAACAGATCGGTCGTGTCCTCGTCGCGCATGCGGTCGAGCGCGATCGGGTCCAGCCAGCGGCCGTCGCGCTTGAACAGCGCGTGCAGCAGCGGCGCGAGGTCGAGCCGGCGGCCACCGACGTCGATGCCAAGCGACAGTTCGAGCCAGCCGTTCTCGTTCTCGTCCAGTTCGGCGTGCCACTCATCGACCACCAGCACGCGGTGGCGGAAGTCCGGCGGGCACTCGATCTGCCAGCCGGCGCGGGTGAGGCGGCCGGCGGCGTCGCCGAAGAAGCGCGCCCAGGCCTCTTCGCTCTCCAGGCCGAGCGCGCCGACCGGAAGCGATTCGTACATCTGCAGCCAGCGCGCCTGCACCGGCGCGAAGCCGACTTCGCCGAGCAAGGCCAGCGCCGCCTGTTCGGCCGCGCTGTCGCGCTTCACGCGTACCGCGCGGCCGTTGGGCAGCGTCGCCAGGTCGGAGCTGTCGGTGGCGGCGAACTTCGCCTGGCCGTAGCTGAGCGCGACGGTGGCGATGTCGTACAGCGCGTGGCCGAGCGCCTTGTCGTAGCGGCGGTGCGGCTTCACGTGCCACACCGGCAGGCTGGCGAACTTCAGCACCGGGCGCAGCGCCTCTTCGATCAGCGGCAGGCTGGCTGCGTCGCGCCCCAGCGGCGACGGCAGCGCGGGCGCGGCCTGGGCCAGCGCCTCGGCCACCAGCGGCAGTTCGGCGGTGGTGAGCAGTGGCAGCTCGAGCACCGCCTGCACCGCTTCGCGCGCAGGGTGTGTGATTTCGCCGGCCAGTCCGCGGGCGACGTCGAGATACCAGGGCGGGTCGGTCGGCAGCGTCCAGTCGGCCGGCGGCGTGCAGGCGAGCAGGGCGCGCACGCCGAGCTTTTCGGTCTGCCATTCGAGCTGACCGGCGCGCGCTTCACCCGGCTTCAGCGCGCGCGCGTCGTCGCTGCCCTCGTCGGCGCGCACGAAGCAGCGACCGGTGTCGAGCGCGGCGCGCAGCACGGCGAGGCCGTCGGCGCCGCGCAGTTCGAAGGGCACGAACACGCTGGTCGCGCGTTTGCGTATCGCGTCGCGCAGCGTGCGGAACACCGGCAGATCGTTGTCCTGCACGAAGGAAGGCGGCTTCAGCAGCGCCTGCTCGAAGTTGAACCAGGGCTGGCTGTCAGCGCCCGGCGTGCTGTCGCGGCCGGCGCGGTCGGTAAGTTTGGCCTTGAGCAGGCGCAGGTCGGCCGGCTGGCTGCCGCGCGGCGTGATCAGGTAGGCGATCGATTCCTTGGGTGCGGCGCGCTTGCGCGAGGCGCCCGTCGGTTCTTCGCTCAGGCGCTTCTGCAGCGTCTGCGCCCAGCGCAGCACCTCGGCGCGCGGGCGCTCGATCAGTTCGCCCTGCTTCTTGGCCGCCAGCAGCAGGCCGACCGCGTGCTTGCAGCGGTTGCCGACCGGGCAGGAACAGCGGGTGGCGATTTCCAGCGTGCGCTCGCCGAAGTACTCGCGCCGTTCCAGCCGTACCGTCACCTGGTAGGGCTGCGGCCGGGTGCCGCGCACCAGCGCGCGCAGCGTCGGCCCTTGCACGTCGATGTCGCCGACCCGCGTCACGTACTGGCTGCCGCGCACGATGGTGTCTTCGGAGAACATTTCTCCGAGCATCCGGTTGTCGAGCTGGGACAGCAGGCGGGTCAGTTCCATCGCGGGCGAGGCACGGCAGCCAAAAAAATGGACGCAGGATTGTAAACCCTGCGCCCCGTCGTGCCATGAAACTGCGGTGTCAGCTGCGCGGCCGGACACCCCGCTCATTCACCGTCAGCGCCGCGGAAGGCGCCCAGCTCACGTGCTGGTGCAGCATGCCGGCCGCCTCGCGCGCGAGGTCGGTGTCGCCGGCCACCACGGCGACCATGCCCTGGCCGCCTGCTTCGACATGCACCCCCATGCCGCGGTGGCTGGCGGTGATGGTGCGCACGCGCTCGTCCTTCTGCGGCAGCAGCAGCAGCGTGGCCGGGCCCTTAGGCGTGTCGAACACGATGTGCCAGCCGGTGCCGCCGGGCACCGGACACAGCTTCACGTAGCGCACGGCGGTCATCGGCACCTTCACTTCGGCACCGAAACTTTCGAGCACCTGCGACACGCGCTGCGGCTCGATCAGCCGCGTGCTCATCAATGCCTCCGGTTCGTGCATCACGTGCTCGACCGCCAGCGCGACGCGCTCGCGGTCGGGTGCGGTGTGCCAGTACTGCACGCCCAGCCCGAGGCTGAGCACCATGCTGGCGGCCAGCGCCCACAGCTTGAGCGGCGAGCGGGTGCGCGCCCGGCTGCCGACCAGGATGCGCTCGGCCAGACCGTCCGGCACGTCGATCGCCACCGTCTGCTGCAGCATGCGTTCGCCGGCGTTCACGCGGCGCGAGAAGGCTTGGCACGCGGGGCAGGCGATCAGGTGTTCCTCGGCTGCCTCGGTCAGGCGGCGCGGATCGGCCAGCTTTTCGCGGCGGAAGTCGATGCAGTTGAAAGTCATGGTCTTGTCGTCGAGGCTGCTCACGATTCGGCCCTCCGCGCCGGCTGGCCGGTCAGTGCGCTACGCAGTGCCTGACGGGCGCGGGTCAGGCGGGTCATCACCGCGCCTTCGGTGGTGTCCAGCATGTCGGCGATCTCTGCGCACGAAAAGCCGCCCAGCGCCTGCAGCACCAGCGGTTCGCGCAGCGTCAGCGGCAGGCTGCCGAGCAGGTTTTCCATTTCGAAGAGCTCTATCGGTTCGTGGTCGGCGGCGATCTGCAGGTCTTCCAGTTCGACGTCGACGTAGTCGAACTGCTTGCGCTCGTACAGCCGCGCGTGTTCGCGGCGCACGATGGTGATGAGCCAGCTCTTGGTGGCGGCGGAGTCCTTGATGTCGTCCCACGATTTCCAGGCGCGGGCGAAGGTTTCCTGCACCAGGTCCTCGGCGACGAACTTGTCGCGACACAGCCACCAGGCGAAGCGGTACAGATCCGGGCTGAAGGCCCGCACCGCCTGTTCGAAGCTCTTGCGTTTGCTGAATCCGAGTATCACGACATCGTCCGTGTGTGCGCTGACAACCCTGAAGACCGGGAGGCAGAGGGCAACCTTACATGGCTTCCAAAGGAATCGCGCGCGGTCGGTCGCGGGGGCCAGGGTTTGTGGGAGAGGTCTTGACCCCGACAGGGGCGGTGGGCAGTACGCGGCGCCGGGATTCTGTGGGAGGGGTCTTCTGACCCCGACGGCGGCGGTGGTTGGCGCGTGGCGCGCCTATCCGGCCATCCGCTCCAGCCAGTCGACCACCGCGGTGTCGCCGCTGAAGTCGTCGACCGCGCGCACCGGCAACTCCGGCGCACGCTCGGCCAGCATGCGGGCGAGGGCGTTGCAGGGGCCGATTTCGAGCACGGCGTCGGGTGCGTATTCGAGCACGGTGTCCATGCAGGTGGACCAGTCTATGGTCTGTGCGACCTGGGCAGTCAGCGCGCGGACGGCATCGGCAGCGTCGCGCTGCGCGCGGCCGTCGATGCCAGCGATGACTGGCACGGACAGGCGACCGCTTGCCCACGGCGCCAGCGCTTCGGCCAGCGGTGCCCGCGCGGCGGCGAGCAGCGGTGTATGCGACGGCGTGTGCACCGCGAGACGCACGCAGCGACGGGCGCCGCGCGTGGGCAGAGTGTGTTCCAGCTCGATCAGCGCAGTGCTTGCGCCGCCGACGACGAAGTGGGCGTCGCCGTTGCGGATGGCGATGCTGCAGCCGCTGCCTTCGAGCGCAGCGCGCAGTACTGCTTCTGTCAGGCCCTGCACGGCGAGCAGGCCGGACGGCTGCGCGGTGGCGGCGTCCATCAATGCGGCGCGAAAAAAGAGAAATAAAAAGACAACCAAAAATAAAAAGAGACTAAAGTCAAACATAATAAGTCAGGCCAAAAAATCCGAAGCGAAGTACAGACTGAATG
>Ga0123397_123489_pt1 | contig 33527 bp, 26 predicted proteins | sample T10HLNH4metaT_FD_89925 | JGI IMG/M metagenome (GOLD analysis project Ga0123397, IMG submission 89925) | Methane-oxidizing artificial microbial communities from Washington, USA to study methane cycling - T10-HLNH4 metaT (Metagenome... ... | reverse complement strand
CTGTCGATCACGCGGGCGCCGGCGGCACGGGCGATGGCCGCGGTGTTGTCGCGGCAGCGGTCGGTCACGACCACCACCTCGACCGGCAGATGCACCGGCTGCGCGTGCACGCTGGCGAGCGCGTCGCCTATCCAGCGCGCAGCGTCGTGAGCCGGAATGACGACGCTCAGCATGCCGGCGATCAGACCTGGCGGCCGGTCAGCATGGCCAGCGCCAGCGAGGCGAGCAGGCGGCCGCGCGCCAGCGGTGCCAGCGCGAAGGCGTGCGCCAGATCGCGCAGGCCGGCCAGCCGCTCGCCATCGCGGTAGCGCCACTTCGCGTAGTCGGCCAGCACGCCGGCCATCGCGTTGCGCCAGAAGGCACCGCGCGCCGCGGCGGGCAGCAGTGCGCGGTTCTTGTTCATCACCTGCAGCGCGCTGCTGCGCATCACCTCGCGGTTGCGGCTCATGCTGCCCGGTGTGCGCAGGATGCAGACCAGACGCTCGCGCACGCAGTCGTAGCGGGCGACCGCGGCCAGCCGCATCCACATGTCGATGTCTTCGAGGCTGCGCAGCGTGGTGTCGAAACCGCCGGTGCGCGCGAACAGTTCGCGCCGTGCGATCACCGCCGAACCGCTGCCGGCCACGGTGGCATGGACCGCGAAAATGTCGGTCAGGATGTCGCCGCGGCTGGCCGGCGGGTCCCAGCTGCCCAGCGCGCGCCCTTCGGCATCCACGGTCTGTGCGGCGCCGCCGCAGAAGCCGAGGGCCGGATCGGCTTCGATCAGTGCGCATTGCGCGGCCAGCTTGCCGGGCAGCCACCAGTCGTCGGCGTCGAGAAAGGCGACCCAGTCGCCGCGGGCGGCGGCGATGCCTGCGTTGCGCGCGGCCGACAGCCCGGCGTTTGACTGACTGACGACGCGGATCGCGTCGCCATAGCGCGCCAGCACGCCTGCGGTGTCATCGCTGGAACCGTCGTTCACGACGATGATGTCGTCTGCCGCCCGGGTCTGTGCGAGCACCGAATCGATCGCCCGCGCCACGCACCAGGCGGCGTTGTAGGCCGGGATGACGACGCTGACGGTTGGTGCGCTCATGACCGGTTGTCGTAGCCGAGCCGGGCCTGCATCGGCGCGATGCGGTCGAGGATGCGTTCGATCAGTTCGGGGTTCTGCTGCTTCCATTTCGCCTTGGCCGGCTTGCCCTTCACGATGCTGGTCGGGCGCTGGTCCAGCGTGCGGCAGCGCTGTTCGATGTCGGCGGTGAATTCGAGATCGAGCCGGTCATACACGTCGCGGAACATGTCGACCGGGCGTTCGAACAGGTCTTCGTAGCGCAGGTGTATCCAGCGGTCCGGCGGCAGCGCCGCGGCTGCGTCGAGCGCGAGCTGATTGGCGCAGATCCACTGGAAGGCACACACCTCCTCGATCGGCGCGTGGTTGTAGGCCTGCCAGCCGGGCGCGAGGAAAAACGCCCAGTCGGTGTATTCGCCGTGATTGATCGCCACCGGCTCCGGGAACTCGCCGAGGAACTGTGACAGGTGGAAGTCGCCATCGGTGCGGCCCAGGCGCCAGCCGTCGATCATCGAACTGATGTTGTCGCGGCCGTCGCGCTGGATGAACACGAATTTCGCTTCCGGGAACAGCGCGTGCAGATAGCCGATGCGCATCACGTTGATGCAGGTCTTGTCCAGGATGCGGCCGCCGCCGAGCCGGCGGTAGAAGAAGCGCAGCGCGGCGTCGCGGTGTTCCGGTCGTGCGTGTTCGGCGCCGGCCGCTTCCGAATGCCAGCCGTTGTTGAGCGGGCCGTACAGGTCGTTCCAGAACTGCGGGATCTCGAAACCGAGATTGACCAGCTCGGTCGAGGCGCCGATGGTTTCGAAGGTGACCGTGGTACCGGAACGCGAACAGCCGACCAGGAACACCGGCGGCTTCGCGGCGGGGCGGGTGAGGTCCCACCACAGCCCGCGCGCGTCGCGTTTCAGTTCCACCAGGTTCTTGACGACGATTTCGCGGTCACGCAGTTTGGCGAGTTTGCTCAGCATCGGTGTGCGGTCTGTAGTGTTCAACGGTTCTTGAGTGCGCCGTGCAGTTCGCCCAGTGCGGCGGCGAGGCGCACCAGATAGTGCCGGCGGCGGTGGCCAGACAGCGAGGTCGCGGCCGAGCCCAGATAGCCGGCCGCCTTGCGCAGCATGTAGGCCGCGGGGCGGATGCCTTCGATGCGGGCGACCGAGGACGAGCGCATGAAGGCCTTGCGCACCACGTAACCGGTGGTCATCCGCGCGCCATCGACGTAGTGGTACTGGATCATGTCCGGCGCATAGACCAGCCGCGCGCCCTGGGCCAGCCCGCGCTTCACCCACTCGATGTCCTCGGCGCCACCGAGGTTGTGGCCCTGCGGACCCAGTTCGGTGGAGAAGTCGCCGATGCGCGCGCACCAGGGTGTGCGTATCGCCAGATTGCCGCCGCCCGGAATGGCGCGGTCCGGCGACACCTCGGTCATCGCGTCACCCAGATCGAAGCGCGGCACCGGCAGCGGATAGATGCGGAAGGGGCCGGTGTCGTGCGCCCAGTCCGGCTCGCTGCCGTCCCAGTCGGGCAGGATGCGGCCGCACAGCAGGTCGGCGTCCGGGCGCGCGTCGAAGGCGCGGCATACCGCGTCGATATAGCCTTCATCCACCCGGTGGTCGTCGTCGACGAAGGCGATGCAGTCGTCGCTCACGGCCGGCAGCGCGCGGTTCAGCGCATTCGACTTGCCCGGCCGCGGTTCGTGGTCGACGCTGAGCGGCAGCCGGCCGCTGCGGCGGGCCAGCCAGTCCAGCGTGTCGTCGCTGCAGGCATTGGCCATCACCTGAATGCGCACGGTCCAGCTGGCCGGTGGCCGGCAGCGGTCGAGCGAGTCGAGCGCCTTTTGCAGCAGCGGCCTGCGGTTATGGGTGCAGATGAGGACGGTGAGCGTAGGCATCGGGCAGCTCAGGCGCCGGAGCGCGAAGGATCGGAAGTGGCGGTGCGCACGCGGTAGCCATTGAGCATGCCCAGCGTGTGCGCGACATTCATGGCCTGGCGCAGGCGGCCCGGCCGGGCGCCGGCCACCATGCCCAGCCAGCGTCCGGCATGGTCGAGCAGCTGGCGCAGCAGCCAGGGCGGCATGCCGAGCAGGTGGCCGCCGCTGTGTTCCAGCCGGTGCGCGCCGTAGCGTTTGCCCGCAGCGTAGTGCAGGCGCAGGAAGTAGCGCCGTTCGAGCTTCCAGTCGTCCACCAGGTGGCGGATCGACATGTCGGGCCGGTAGCGGATGGGCGTGCCCCGGCGCAGCAGTTCGCGGAACATCATCGCGTCCTCCCCGCCGCCCACGCCCAGGCCGGCGCGGTTGTAGCGCAGGTCGAAACGCAGCGACGGGTCGTCGCGGAACAGAGACATGTCGTAGGCGATGTTGCCGGACCACAGCGGGTGACTGTCGTCGGTGACCCAGAACGCCGAGCGACCGTAATCGACTTCGCCCAGAAAGGCCTGCAGCTCGTCGCTCATCCAGACCGGCCGCGCATTCGGCGTGTAGTCCACACCGATGTGACCGCCGACGCAGCGGGCCCCTTCGACCGTGATGGCGTGATGCACCGCGGCCACCAGGCCCGGGTCCGGCAGTTCGTCGTCGTCAATGAAGATGAGGATGTCGCTGTCCAGCGCTTCCTGCAGCGCGCGGTTGCGGGCAGGCACGATGCCCTGAGCCTTTTCGCATACCGCGCGCAGCGGAATGCCGGGTGCGTCGGCCAGCGCGGCCAGCACCGCCGGTGTGTCATCGCTGCTGTTGTTGTCGATCGCCAGCAGTTCGGCCGGTGCCGGAAAGTGCTGCGCGCGCAGCGCGGCGACCAGGGCCGGCAGACGGGCGCTGCGGTTGTAGGTGCAGAAGGCGTAGGTGATCTTCATCGGGCGGTCCGCATTGCGCCGAGCCGGTCCAGCGCGCCGATCAGCCGGCCGTAGGCGCGCTCCGGCAGCAGGGCCGGCAGCATGCGCAGCCAGTCGGTCGCACCGCCGTAGCGGGCGGCCATCACGCGCCTGAAGATGAGGCGGGCATCCTTCAGATTGCGCTTCCAGAAGCATTCGTTGCCACGCGTCAGCAGGGTGCCGAACACCATCTGCCGGATCCGGTCCGCGCCCAGCGTGGCGGTGAAATCCGGATGGTCAGCGAGATAGTCGAGCTGCGCATCGGCGAAGTCGAGGGCCGCACGTGCGTGCGCGCTCGAGGCCTGGGTGCCGGAATGGAAGTGGTAGAAGGCCAGCACCTCGGCCACCCGGGTGATCGGGGCGCGACCGGCGATGCGCAGCCACATCGCATAGTCTTCGGCGTTCTTCAGCGCAGTGTCGAAGCCGCCGGCTGCGGTCACCGCCTCACGCCGGGTCAGCGTGGCGTGGATCGGCCAGCGGCAGCCGGCAAACAGCTTTTCGCGCTTGTCGGGCGTTTCGTAGTCCGGCGGGACGAAGGGCTGCGCCCGGCCGCCGCTCAGCCCGATGTTCTGCCAGCCGCAGTAGGCGAGCACCGCGTCCGGCTCGGCCCGCAGTGCGCCGGTCATGCGGGCGAGGAAATCCGGATGCCAGTCGTCGTCGGCGTCGAGGAAGGCGATGCAGCGTCCGCGTGCTTCGCTCAGGCCGCGGTTGCGCGCGCGACTGACCCCGCCGTTGGGCTGGGTGAACACGCGGATGCGGGGATCGTCCGCCGCCATCGCGGCAAGTCGCGCGGCGGTGTCGTCGCCGGAGCCGTCGTCGATGGCCACCAGTTCCCAGTCATCGAAGGTCTGGGCCTGCACGCTGCCGACACTGCGGGCCAGATGGGCGGCCGCGTTGTAGCAGGGCATGATGATCGACACGTGGGGCAGGTTCATGCGACGCGTTTCGACTGCAGGGTGACGGTTGGCGGAGGGGGCCGGCGGACCGGCAGGCGCTGTGCATGGTGCGGTGCATGGGCGCCGCGATCAAGCGGAAAAGCGGCCCGGCCGTGCGCTGGAGCGCATTTCGGCTCATCCTCGCCGGCAATGCGCGGTTCAGGTCAGCCGGGCGCGCAATTGCTGGGCCATGTAACGCGACAGCGCGCCCAGGCTGCCGTCGTTGCTGGCCAGCACCAGCTTGCGGCACAGCGTGGATGCGGTGTCGTGGTTGAACACTGTCAGCCGGCGCAGCGTGTAGGGATTGCCGTCACGCAGCGCCCAGCCGGTGCGGGTGGTGCAGGCCTGGCGGTAGCCCGCGGTCCTGACCGCCTCGGCACACCGGGTGTCCCAGTCGCCGTAGGGGTAGGCGAAGCTGCGCACGTCGCGGCCCAGGATGTCTTCCAGTGTCGACTTCGAATCCGCCAGTTCCCGTGCCAGATCGGTATCGGACGCCTCGGTCAGCCGGCAGTGCGACACCGTGTGCGAGCCGATCTCGATGCCGGCGGCACTCAGGCCGCGCAGTGCGGCCGCGTCCATCATGCGTCCTGCCGGGCGCCCGTCGTAGGGCCAGTGCGGCTCGTCGCCGATGGCGCCGCTGACGATGAACCAGGTGGCGGTCATGCCGCGTCGTGCGAGCGCCTCGACCGCGAGCAGGTTGTCTTCGTAGCCGTCGTCGAAAGTGATCACCGCGACCGGACCGTCCGCGTCCGATGTCCGTCCGGCAGCGATGTCGTCCATGGTGGCGGTGCGGTAGCCGAGTGAGGACAGCAGATCGAGCTGCTGACCGAAACGGTCCAGCGACACCGCCCACGGCCAGTCGGGCTGTCGGTCTGCGGTCACCGAGTGGTACATCAGCATCAGCGGGCCGTGGCCCGCCGATCTGCGGGCCAGCGCATAGGCGATCGGATCAAGCACCGCGCATTCTCCTGACCAGGGCGGTGATCAGGCCGCGGTAGCGGGCCTGTTCGGTTGCCAGCGACTCGATCGGTGCGAACAGGAAGGCCAGCCCGTAGGCCAGTCCGGATACGCCGGTCAGCACGATGGCACCGGTGAGATCGAGCTGTCCGCCGGTTCCGGTCAGAAGCCGGTACAGGCCTCCGCTGAGGATCAGCAGCGGAATGTTCAGCAGCAGCGCGGGGCGCAGCGCGCGTACCAGCTCCTGCACGCGTGCGCGCAGGCATTTCGCGGCCAGCCAGAACATGACGATGCTGCTCAGGTAGAACACCAGCACGATGGCGGCGGCCACACCCTCGATGCCGTAGTGCTGCCCGACATAGACCGCGACGGCGGTCAGCGCCAGCGCGCCGATCTGCACCGGCAGTTCGTAGTGCAGCCAGTTCTGTGCGCCGAGGACTGCGCCGGCCATGTTGTCGATCAGCAGCGCCGGCCAGGCCAGACAGATGATGGCGATGACCTGCGCCGATTCCAGCCACTTCTCGCCATAGACGAAACCGACCAGCGGATCGGACACCCAGAACAGCAGGATGTAGAGCGGCGTCAGATAGACCGCCAGCAGGCCGACGCTGCGGAACAGCAGGTAGCGGCAGCGGTCTAGATTGTCCTGTTCCGCCGCAATGGCCCGGAACAGCACGTGATAGACCGATCCGGTGACGAAGGCGTGCGGCATCTTGGCCAGGCTTTCCCCCTTGTTGTACAGACCGACCGCGGCGGCGCCCAGCGTGGATGACAGGATGGCCGTGCTCGCCTGCTGCCGCAGGTAGAAAATGATGTCGGTGGCCGAGGTCAGCGCCCCGTACTGCGCCAGATGCTTGGCACGGCTGAAATCGCGCGTGAAGCCGGGTCGCCAGCCGGTGATCGCCTGCAGCACCACCACCGATACCAGCGAGCCGATCAGCCCGCCCAGCACCAGTGCCCACACGCCCATGCCGGCGAAGGCCATGATCACGCTCAGCACATTGGTCACGATCAGGATGCCGAGGTTGAACAGCGCGATGGTGTTGAACTTCATGCCGCGATGAAGCAGCGTGGTCGGCAGGTTCACGAAGGGCCGGATGATGAAGGACAGTGCGGACACCCGGAGCAGATCGGTATAGATAGGGTTTTCGTACCACACCGAAAAGGCCGGCGCGAGCGCGAAGAAGAAGGCGTAGATCGCGGTGCCTATCGCCAGCTGCAGCGTGAACACGCTGCGGTAGTCGTCAGCGGTGGCTTCCTTCGAGCGGATCAGCGCCTGCCCCATGCCGCCGCCGGCGAGGAAGCCGGCGAAGCCGGTGAACACCTGGGTGGTGAGCAGCACGCCGAAATGTTCGGGCGCCAGCAGCCGGGTCAGAACGATGCCGAACAGGAAGCCCAGGATCTGATTGCCGGTGCTTCCGACGAAAAGCCAGCGCACGCTGGAACGGAAAGACTGGGCCGAGCTCATGAGGTGGGGGTGTCCATAGCCTGCCGACAGTAGCCGAGCCGGCTCGGTCTGTCCGTTGCACGGGTCACGGGAGGGGTGAGGGGCGGGCGGTATGATGCCGCAGGAACGGATTCAGAGCACTGGAGGGTGGAACGATGGCTGTACGCTGGAAGACCTTGCTGGCCGTGGGCCTGCTGTCTGGCTCTGCGTGGGCGGGTGAGGCGACGACCTGGAAGGAGAGCGATTTTGCGATGTATCCGCAGTATTGCCGCGCCCGGCTCGACAACAAGAACAAGCTCATGATCCCGGTGTGGGAGAAGAAGATCGGCGCAGCGTCCTTTCTGCACGTGCACCACTACTGTTTCGGAATGAAGGCGGTCGCGCTGGCCTACGCCAACTACACCGACAAGAACCGCCGGCGTTTCTTCGCCAATGCCACGGTGTCCGAAACCGCCTATTTCCTCGAGCATGCGCCGGAAGAGAGTCCGCTGCGCGCCGAGGCACTGGTCACCCAGGGGCGCGGCTTCGTGCTCGCCGACCAGCCGGATGATGCGCGCGAGCGTTTCGAGGCCGCACTCGAGATCGATCCCAATCTGGTCGATGCCTGGGCCTTCCTCAGCGATGTGCACGTCGCGCAGGGCCGCAAGCAGGAGGCGATCAAGGTGCTGCAGGACGCCCGGGACAAGCTGGGCGACCAGAAAAAGATCATGCTGCGGCTGAAGGAGCTGGGCGTCAGCGCCGGCTGAGCGCGTGGCTCAGAAGTCGAAGTAGATGAAGCGCTGCGTGCTGCCGCCGAACACCACCAGCGCCAGCACGCAGGCGGCGTAGACCGAGCCGCGCAGCAGAGCCGGCGTACGCGACCAGCGCTCGGTGCTGCGGGCGGCGAAGCCGACCAGGCGCGGTTCCAGCAGCACCAGCCCCAGCGTCAGCCCGGTCAGCAGCCAGACGAAGCTGCGCACCTCCGGCGGCTGAGCGCCGGCCTCCGAGGCGCCGAACATGCGGCCGCACAGCGACAGCGCCGCGTCCAGGCTGGGCGCGCGGAAGAACACCCAGGTGATCCATACGATGACCATGCTGACTGCCCAGCTGCAGACCGCGTAAAGTGCTGCAGGCAGCGCTGCGCCCGGCGCGGGCAGCAGCGGCTTGAGCACTCTGTGCAGCACCAGCCAGCCGCCGTGCAGTGCGCCCCAGATGACGAAGGTCCAGGCCGCGCCGTGCCACAGCCCGCCCAGCACCATGGTGATCATCAGATTGGCCAGGGTGCGGGCAGCGCCGCGGCGGTTGCCACCCAGCGACACATAGAGGTAGTCGCGCAGCCAGCGCGACAGCGTGATGTGCCAGCGCTGCCAGAATTCCTGGGGATTGCGGCTCACGTACGGATAGAGGAAGTTGCGCGGCAGCGTGATGCCGAACACCCGTGCCAGGCCGATCGCCATTTCGCTGTAGCCGGAAAAGTCGAAATAGATCTGCAGCGCGAAGGCGGTCACGCCCAGCCAGGCGGTTGCGCTGTCCAGCCGCTCGGGATGTGCGAGCAGATCGTCCGCCACCCCGGCCAGATTGTCGGCAAACAGCACCTTCTTGATCAGGCCACCCATGAAGATGAGGGCACCCAGCTTGAGGTCGCGCGCCTGCAGCGGCTGCAGGCGCCCGAGCTGTTCGACCAGTTCGGAGGCACGCAGGATGGGGCCGGCCACCATGTGCGGGAAGAAGCTCACGTACAGCCACCAGGCGCGGAAGCTGATGCGGGTGGTCCATTCGCCGCGATAGACGTCGATCATCACCGACAGCATGTGGAAGGTGTAGAAGCTGATGCCGAGCGGCAGCGCCCAGTGCGTCCAGCTGCTGTCGACGCCGCGGATATCCACGCCGGCGAGGCCCGCTGCGGCGAGCGCGGTGTCGATCACCATGCCCAGATACTTGATGACGCCGAGCAGCGTGAGATTCAGTGTCAGCGCGACCACCAGCGTCCGGCGGCTGCGGGTACGCGACAGCGCGCTGTAGAACAGGTAGTTCGCGCTGACCGACAGCACCAGCAGGATGAGATAGGCCGGTTTCCACGAGGCGTAGAACAGCAGGCTGCCGGCCAGCAGCGTGACCGCGCGTTCGCTCTGGGAGCGGCACAGGCTGTAGAGCAGCAGCAGTACCGCGAGGAAGACGAAGAAGACGGGCTGGCTGAATATCATGGCCGGGGGGGGGCGGTGCGTGCGAACGCCTGTCCCAGCGAGGTGCTGAAGACGCGGGCGCCGCTGTCGTTCAGATGACCGGGGTCGGCGAAGTCGCCGGGCTGCAGCGGCCTGCCAGGCGGTGCCTCAAGCCAGCGCGCGCCGCGTGCCTCCAGGGCCGGCAGGATGTCGGCGTAGGGCCCGGCTGCCGCGTCCGGCCCGAAGGCGGACGCGCGCTCGAACATCGGCACCGCGATCAGGTGCACACGGCTGCCGGCCCGGGTCAGCCGCTCCACCAGGTCGAACAGATGACGGGTCATGCGCGGGTCGGGCGGCGCACGCGTACCGGCTTCCTGTGCGCGCAGCTGTTCGGCGGTCTGGAAACCGCCGCTGCGGCCCTGACGATAGCCGGCGGTGCGTTCGGCGCTGCCGCCTACGGGTTCGATCTCGTGGAAGGTGGCCTCGATGAAGCGGCCGAGCTTGTCCGGTTCGCGCAGCTGCCGCAGGTTGCCGCTGTAGTACCAGCTGCGCAGCCAGGAGCCGAACAGCGCGCCGTGCAGGCCGTCCTGCCAGAGGTCGTCGCGCAGCGCGAAGAAACCGTAGTAACCGAGCGAATCTTCGTCCTGGAACAGCGTTTCGTCGAGCGCGATGAATACGTCGGCCGGCGGCTTCATCCCGCGTTCAAGCAGCCGCTCCACGACGCCGCGGAGTACCAGCGTATTGGCGCCGGGCAGGCCCAGATTGAACGCGACGTGCCGGTCCGGCAGGTCGGCGCCGGCGCGGAAGGCGGCCGGCGACAGTCCGTTGTCGGTGCGGCTGTTTCCGACGAACAGCGTGTCGGGCTGCTGGCGGGCCGCGTGCCGCATCTTGTCCTCCGCTCTGCCGGCGGCGAAGACCGAGCGGTAACGGTAGAGCCAGGCGTCGCAGTGCAGTGCGGCTTCGAAGCCGAGCAGCAGAACCAGCGCCCAGGCCGCGGCCGGGCCGATCTGGCGGGCCAGGGCGCGCATCAGGGATGCATCCATTCGCGCAGCGTCTGCATCCAGCTGCGTGCCGGCGCACGCGCCGCCGAAGCTTCCAGGCGGCGATGCAGTTCTGGCCGGGCCGGGTCGCGCAGCGTCACGTCGACCGCCAGCCGGTCCGGCTGGAACAGCAGTTCCAGCGTGCGCCCGCCGGCATCCACCCGGGCGCCGATGCGGCCGTCGCCCGGCGTCAGCCGTTCTATCTTCTGTGGCGCAACGGCGGCGTCGGTGCCGGTGTGCATCACGACCAGGAAGCGATCCTGACGGGACGCCAGCACCGGCGACACTTCGATGCGCCACGCACCGGCTTCGAAATCGGCCGCGTGCCGCGATATTTCGCCCCAGATGGCGCCGTTCTCGTCGTAGTTCTGCCCGTCGGCGAAGAACTCGAAACCGCGGCCGCCGATCGGCGTCAGCCGCGCCTCGGACGGAAACAGCACGGTGCCCTCGAGCCGGGCGGAGCCGGCCTGGCTGCCGCCGAGCGGGCGCTCGAACACGAAGCGGTTGCCATCCACCGCCGGTGCCAGCGCGCCGTGCAGCAGCCAGCGCTTGGCCAGATCCGGCCGGGCGGTCTCGATGTCGTCGTACACCACCACGGTGCCGCTGGGCCGGTCGAACACGAAGATCCGCCATGCCTTCTCGACCCGCCGCGTGCGGTGATGGAAGCTGCCCGGTCCGCTCTGGCTGTTGGTGTAGGCCGGCGTGATGTCCGCCAGCGCGACCAGCAGGCCCTCCTGGTCGAACAGCGTATGCAGCCGGCCAGTGTGGAAGTCGTCGTACTGGCGCCGCCAGTCGTCCAGATCCAGCGGCGCGGCATGCAGGTCCCAGCCCGAGCCGACGCGCCGCTGGCCACCGTCGTTCGCGATCGGCCGCGGCTCCTTGTCCTTGCGGGCGGGCTTGGGCGCGGTATCTGCCGGGTCGGTCACCGTCACCGTGTTGTGGGCGATGCTCTGGTAGTAGTAGTTCAGATAGTGGTCGCTGCCATAGCCGCCGCAGTAGCAGCCGCTGTCCAGCGCGAGCGGCACGCCGGTGTAGAGGGTGAAGGCGCCCTGGTCGAGGTGGCTGTGCGACCAGTAGTTGTCGCCGGCCTTGAAGCTCACGATGGTGGCATTGCGGTCCCAGCCGCTGCGCGCGGTCACCAGCCCCAGTCCGTCGGCGAAGTGGGCGAGCGGGCGGCCGGTGAGCTGTTCCGGGTCGGAGTACAGCGTGGCATCGGGCAGCGGTCCCCAGGGCCAGGAGGTCGGGGCCAGCCGTGCCTTCGGCGAACCGAACATCGAGTAAGCGTGGCGGTCGCGGAACTCGAGCGCCAGCGCCAGTGCGTCATCGACCCGGCGCCGCGGGAAGGCGACGTCGCCCCAGCGCTGTATGGTGCCGTCGGGCAGTGCGCGGTGGATCAGGAAGGTGAGAAAGCCATGGATCGCCGGCTCGCGGGCGAACAGGTCGTCGCCGGTGGCGGCGCGCCACATCGCCGGCAGCTGATAGATCGCCTGCCCGATGCCGATGCCCACGTATTCGCCGCCTTCATGCCAGCCGCCGTTCTGCCCGCCGATCTGCCGCCAGACCGGCAGCACCCGGTTCAGCCAGTAGTCGTGGGTGAAGGCCATCACCGGGTCGGCACGCCGGTCATCCTGGTAGATGGACAGCGCGCATGCCATCAGTGCCTGCAGCGGTGAGTTGTACAGATAGACGTTGTACGGCGACAGGCGCTCGGTACGGATGACCTTGATCTGGTACTCGCAGGCCTCGATCACCTTGTCCCGGAGCGCAGGCATCAGATCGGGCGGAATCCGGTCGTGCAGCCAGTCATAGCCCTGAGCGATCGGCTTGGTCTGTTCATGGCCGCGCCAGCTCGGTTTCAGGCGGATCAGCCGCTCGGTCAGCGCCCGCATGTCCTGGCTGCCCGGGCGCAGGAATTCCGCTTCGATCGCGGCGGCCAGGTCGCCCTGTCCGCCGCGGGCGCGGGTCAGCAGCTGATTGATGTACTCGGGATTCTCCTGCGCGATGCGGGCGCGCTCTCCGGCGTCAGGATGGGGCAGCCGCGGGTGGGCGGTGCGGAAGCCGGGCAGGGCGGGCATCCTCAGTTCGGCCGGTTCCGGCAGCATGGCCTTGCTTGCCGAGGTGGCGGCCACCGCAGGAGGCGTACGCGTGATCGACCACAGGCCGGCCACCGCACTGAAGGTGCACACCACGGCCAAGGTGCCGGCCAGCCCGGCTGCAGCGGTGTTCGTGCCGCTGCGCCGGGGCAGCTGGCTCACCGCGAACGCCGCGGCTGCGAGCGCAACCACCGCCGTGGTGAGATCGGGCGTGCGCCCGGGGACGTACTGCTGCAGCCATTCGAGCGTAAACGCGAGGCTCCCGCAGCCGGCAACGATGACGCCGCTGGCGATGCGGCTGCGCGACGAACTGCGATACAGCGCCAGGGCCAGCGCCAGATAGGGCCAGGCGCTGTCCAGCAGCACGCTGAGGCCCTGCATCGGGTTGGTCATGTGGGCGAGGAAGGGCACCGTGTTCAGCACGCGCAGCGGCCCCGGCTCCGGCGCCAGTTCGCCCACGGTCAGCGCCAGCGCCAGAAGCAGGGCGGCCAGTGCCGGCCGCCGCGGCTTGAGTGCGCGGGGTGAGCCGAGCGCCAGGGTCAGTCCGGCCAGCGCGCCGACCAGCGCTTCGGCCGATATCTGCCGGCTCACCACGAAGGCCTTGCCGACCAGTACCGCGAAGAAGAATGCCCACAGCGCGCGCGTGACCGAAGCCGGGCGCTGCCGCGCATCGCGGATCAGCAGCCCCAGCGCGGCGATTTCCAGGGCATAGGTGAGTGCCCGCACCGGTTCGAACCGGGACGGGTCGTCCAGCACCTGGGCCAGCGGCTTGAGTCCGTTGCGCAGCAGACCGATGTCCAGCGAGGGCACGAAGGGTGCGAGCTGGGCCAGGGCCCAGAGGCCGGTGGCCAGCAGCGCGAGGTTCGCTTCCGGCCCGGCTTGCAGATGCCGCTGCCGCCATGCGCCGAAGCGGCTGACCAGGCGGCCGTCAGGCGCCATCAGACCGGCCAGCAGCGCACCGGCGAACGCGCCGGCGGTGTTGAGCAGCAGGTCGGACAGCGCCGGAACCCGCTGCGGCAGATGGGCCTGGGCGGTTTCGACCGACAGGCTCAGAAGCCCGCCCAGAACGGTGGCGGCAAGGGCGGCGGCCGGCAGGCCGCGCCGTGCCATCGAGATGCGGACCAGCAGACCGATCGGAATGTAGATGAGGGCATTCACCACCATATCCGGCAGCGACAGCGCGTGGTGCGGCATGCCCGGTTCGAGAAAGGCCCAGGTGTCGACGCCGCTCTGCCAGCCGCTGAACGGAAACAGGCTTCCGTAGAGGATCAGCGCCATGTAGGCGGTGAGCAGCAGCAGCGGGTGACGATTCGGTTCGGGGTACATCGTGTCCGGTGGCAGGCGGTCGATCAGCGCGGCCGGCGCAGGGCCCGGCGCGGCCGACAGCATGCCCGGGTTGCGTGCCGGCGCGAGTGGTGCGCGTCACGGACGCCGCGATACTGCAGTTCCGCCCGCTGCCGGGCTGTGCGAAAGTCCGCTCCCGGAGGATGGACCGGATGTACGGGCTGATCGTGATCGGGCTGCTGTGGGCAGCCTTTGTTTTTCTGCTGAGGCGAGATATGGCGGTTGCCTGGGCGGAACCCTGCCTGCGCGCACCCGTGCTCGTTTTTGAGGGGGATGACTGGGGTTTCGGCCCGTCTGCACAGGCCGATGCCCTGCGCGACATCGCCGGTGTGCTGCGCCGTTACGCGGACGTCGAGGGCCGGCCTCCGGTGATGACGCTGGGCGTGGTGCTGTCCGGCCCGGATCCGGCACGGCCGGATGAGCCGGAGGCCGGCATCCTGCTTGACGACGCAGCGATGCGCCCGGTCCTGGACAGCATCAGCGAAGGTGTTCGCGACCGCGTGTTCTCGCTTCAGCTGCATGGCATGCAGCATTACCACCCGGCAGTGCTCGATCTTGCCTGCCGCGCCGATCCGGCGCTGGCGGCCTGGCGCCGGCAGCCCCTGGCCGCGACCGAAGATCTGCCGTCGCCGCTGCAGTCGCGCTGGACCGACGCCTCGGTGCTGCCGTCGCGTCCGCTCGCGCCGGCGGACATCCGTCTGCGGGCGACCGCGGAAGTGAATGAATTCGCCCGGGTGTTCGGCCGGCCACCGGCGGTGGCCGTACCCCCCACCTTTGTCTGGAACGACACTGTGGAAGCGGCCTGGGCGGCGGCCGGCGTGCGGGTGATCGTGACGCCCGGCGAACGTTACGAGGCACGCGGGCGTGACGGGCTGCCGGTGGACAGCGGCCACCTTTATCGCAACGGTCAGCGCTGCGCTTCGGGGCTGATGGCGGTGGTGCGCAATGACTATTACGAGCCGGTGCGTGGTCATCGCGCACCCCACGGACTCGAGGCGCTGGCGCGAAAATGGCGGCAGCGCCGTCCGCTGCTGCTGGAAACCCACCGATCCAATTTCGTCGGGCGGCACGCGCGTCATCAGGACAGCCTGCAGGCGCTGGACGAACTGCTGGCGAGGGCCACGCGGGATTTTCCGGATATCCGCTTCCTGTCGGTGGAGACGCTGGCCGCGGCCTACGCCGAGGGCGGCGGGCTGATCGACCGCAGGCTGACCGTCCGGCTGCAGGCGCTGATCGCCCGGGTGCTGTTGCCCGGCCGCCGGCGCAAGGTGGCGCTGCTGCTGTGCGGACTGAGCGCGCTCGCGCTGCTCGGTGCCGTCCTGCCCCGGTTTTAATGTGGAAATTTGTGTCTCCGGAGGGGCGGACCCCCGCTGAAACGGCGTCGCAACGTGCGTTAGTTATCACTGACCGCACGGGCGGCGCCTTCATGTGACCGGATTCACGCGCTCCTGCGGACGCTCCCCCTATCTTTCGCCCTCAACAAACCGGCCGACTGCGCCGGAAAGAATATCTGCCGGCGACCGGCTTTGCTGCCGCAGGCGCCAGAAGGGGTTGATTGTGGTCAGACTTTTCAGTCACTACGTACCGTCCGTCACGCTCATGAGATTGATTGCCGAAGCGATCGTGCTGCTGATCGCGGGTTTCGGCGCGGCCTGGATCAGCGCGCCGGCCAGCCTGGATACGCTGTTGCCCGCCCTGTTGCCCGCCAGTCTCTTCGCGGTGCTGATGACCTTGCTGATGAGTGCGCTTGGCCTGTACCAGCGGGAACAGCCGCGCAACCTGTCCGAACTGGTCGGTCGAGTGCTGTTCGCCTTCCTGCTCGGTCTGCCGGTGGCCTACATGGTGTTCCGGCTGATGCCCCAGGGCAGCATCGCGATGCCCGCTCTCGACATTTCGCTGTGCATGGGTTTCGGCGGCATCCTGCTGCTGCGTGCCGCGTCCTTCCTGCAGGCCGACGGTGCCGGCATGTTCACGCGTCGCATCCTGGTGGTCGGCACCGGATCGGAAGCGGCGTCGGTGTGGGCGGCGGTGTCCACCTCGGCCAGCAGTACCCATACCATCGTCGGGTTCGTGCCGGTCGGCGCCGAGGATACGGTCGAGGTGCCCTCGACCATGGTGATGCCGGAAGGCAGCTGTGTCATGCAGCTGGCCCGTGACCACCGCGCCAACGAAATCGTGGTGGCGGTGCGCGAACGCCGCGGCGGCGTGCTGCCGCTGCGCGAACTGCTGGACTGCAAGCTGGCCGGCGTGACGGTGAACGACCTGTCCAGCTTCTTCGAACGGATGCGCGGTCAGGTCCGGCTGGACACCCTGCGTGCCAGCTGGCTGATCTACGGCGACGCCTTCCGCCAGGGTTTCGCGCGGGCCGCGGTCAAGCGCGTGTTCGACATCGTCGCCTCCAGCGTGCTGCTGGTGCTGACCGCACCCGTCATGCTGCTGGCTGCGCTGGCCATCGCGATCGAAAGCGGCTTCCCGGTGATCTACCGGCAGGAGCGGGTCGGGCAGGGCGGCCGTACCTTCAAGGTGCTCAAATTCCGCAGCATGCGCCTGGACGCCGAAGCCGATGGCAAGCCGCGCTGGGCCGGCAGCAACGACGACCGCATCACCCGCGTCGGCCACTTCATCCGCAAGACCCGCATCGACGAACTGCCGCAGATCTTCAACGTGCTCCACGGCGACATGAGTTTCGTCGGCCCGCGCCCGGAACGGCCCTTCTTTGTCGATCAGCTGACCGACCAGATTCCGTTCTATGCCGCCCGCCACAGCGTCAAGCCGGGCATTACCGGCTGGGCTCAGGTGCGCTACAGCTACGGCGCCTCGGTGGATGACGCGGTGCAGAAGCTGCAGTACGACCTGTACTACGTGAAGAACCACACGCTCTTCCTCGACATCCTGGTGCTGCTGCAGACGGTCCGTGTCGTGCTGACCGGCGACGGCGCACGCTGAGCCGGTTCCCGGCGGGACGACGGCTGCGCGCCCGCGTCCCCGCGGGCACAATGCGGTTCTGCCCACAGGACCTTGCCGCATGTCGATGGATTCACTTCCGGCCGCTTTTGCGCTGTATGCCTATATGGTGGCAGCGCTCGGCTTCCTGGCGCTGTCGCTTCAACTGCTGCTCGGTCCCGGCAACGCGCCGCGGGCGCGGCTGCTCGGCGGCTGCATGGCGGTCGGCGCATTCTGGTGCGCGGCGCTGGCAGCCTTCGTCAAGCTGCCCAGCGCGGTGTTCTGGACGCTGGCCCATGTCGCTGACGCTGCGCACTATCTGATTTTCCTCGGTTTTCTCGCCGCCTGCGTGGTCGACCCGGACGGCCACCGGCCGCTGCGCCACCTGCTGACCGGGCGGTCATGGCTCATGCGCCTGGTGCTGCTGGCGGTGCTGCCCTGTGCGCTGCTGTATGCCGGCGCCGCCGTCGTGCTGCCGCGGGATCAGGCGGTGCTGCCGGCCATGATGGGCGGCGGGCTTGCGCTCAGCCTGCTCGGCGCGGTCATGACCGAACAGTTCTATCGCAACACGCCGCAGCAGTGGCGCTGGGGCATCAAGCCGATGACGCTGGGCCTCGCGTTCACGCTGGTGTTCGATCTGTACTACTTCGCCGAAGCGCTGATGTTCCGCGAGATCGACGCGACGGTCTGGGCGGTGCGCGGCGTGGTGCATGCGCTGGCGCTGCCGCTGTTCGCCGCCTCGTCGGCCCGTGTGCGGGAATGGTCGATCCGGCTCAATGTGTCGCGCGAAGCGGTGTTCCATACCTCGGCGCTGGTGATCGCCGGTGCCGCGCTGCTGATCATCGCGCTGGCCGGCTATTACGTACGCTTCTTCGGCGGCGAGTGGGGCGCGGCACTGCAGACCGTGGTGCTGGCGGCCGGCGCGCTGGGGCTGGTGGCGTCGATCGCGTCCGGCAGCGTGCGCGCCTGGCTGCGCGTGTTCATCAACAAGCACTTCTTCAGCCTGCGCTATGACTACCGCGCCGAATGGCTGAAACTGGCCGACACCCTGTACCGCGCGTCCAGCGTGGACAAGCTGCGCGAGGCGTCGATCCAGGTCATGGCCGATCTGGTCGAAAGTCCGGGCGGCCTGCTGTGGCTGCGCAACGAACAGGGCGACTACGTACCGGCAGCCCGCCTCAACGTGCCCGACATCGACGCGCGCGAGCCGGCCGACAGCCCGCTGGTGGCGCTGCTGCACGGCCGCATGTGGGTGGTCAATGTCGAGGAGCACCGCTCGCGGCCGGGCGTGTACGGAAACATGCGGCTGCCGGAGTGGGTGGCGGCGGTACCGGAGGCCTGGCTCATCTGTCCGCTCGGCAGCGAGGACCTGCCGCTCGGCTTCGTCGTGCTGTGCCGGCCGCGCGCCCTGCTGGATCTGAACTGGGAAGTGCGCGATCTGCTCAAGACCGCCGGCCGTCAGGTGGCCGGCGTGCTGAGCCAGACCCAGGCGATGGAAGCGCTGATCGAGGCGAAGAAGTTCGAGGCGTTCTCCAAAATGAGCGCCTTCGTGGTGCACGACCTGAAGAACCTGATCGCCCAGCTGACGCTGCTGCTGCGCAACGCCCAGAAGCACAAGGACAACCCGGAGTTCCAGCAGGACATGCTGGACACCATCGAACACGCGGTCGGCCGCATGAACAGCATGCTGCTGCAGCTGCGCTCGGGCACTCAGCCGATCGAGCAGGCGGCGCCGGTGGCGCTCACGCCGCTGCTCGAACGTCTGCACCGCGCAAGGGCGCGCAGCGCCTGCAAGGTCGAGCTGGAGGTGGAGAGCGGCCTGGTCATCCGCGCGCATGAAGACCGGATAGAAAGGGTTGTGGGGCATCTTGTGCAGAATGCACTGGATGCCACGCCGCAAACCGGTAAAGTCAGCATCAGGGCGCGCAACGAAGCGGCAGGCGTCGTGGTCGAGGTCGAGGACAGCGGCTGCGGCATGACCGAAGAGTTCGTGCGCGAGCGCCTGTTCAAGCCCTTCCAGTCCACCAAGGCGAACGGCATGGGCATCGGCGCCTACGAAAGTTTCCGCTACATCCAGGATCTGGGTGGACGCATCGAAGTAACCAGCGAGCCGGGCCAGGGCAGCCTGTTCCGGCTCGTGTTTCCTCAGCAGACGGCTGCGGTGGCCGCCGTCGCCTGACCGGGAGTGACATGGCTGACAAGGGTCGTACGCTGTTGATTGTCGAGGACGATCCCGCGCTGCAGAAGCAGATGCGCTGGAGCTTCGACGATTACGAAGTGGTGCTGGCGAGCGATCGCGAATCGGCGCTGGCGCAGATCCGGCGTCACGAACCGGCCGTGATCACGATGGACCTCGGTCTGCCGCCGGCCCCCGACGACGTGACCGAAGGCATGGCGCTGCTGGGCGACATCGTTGCGCTCGCGCCGCAGTCCAAGGTGATCGTGCTGACCGGCCAGAACGACCGCGCCAACGCGCTGCGCGCGATCGGCATGGGCGCCTACGATTTCTACGCCAAGCCGTTCGAGCCCGAACTGCTGTCGCTGCTGATCGAGCGCGCCTTCCGGCTGCACGACCTGCAGATGGAGAACGCGCGCCTGGCCAACCAGACCCTGGGGGCCGAGGGGCGCTTCATCACCCGTGACGCCAACATGCTGCGCGTGCTGCGCACCATCGAGAAGGTGTCGGCCACCCGCGCCACCGTGCTGCTGCTGGGCGAGAGCGGCACCGGCAAGGAAGTGCTGGCCAAGACCCTGCACGACCGCTCGGAGCGGGCCGGCGAGCGCTTCGTCGCGATCAACTGCGCCGCCATTCCGGACAACCTGCTGGAAAGCGAACTGTTCGGCTACGAGAAGGGCGCCTTTACCGGGGCCACCAAGCAGACGCCGGGCAAGATCGAGGTAGCCCACAAGGGCACGCTGTTCCTCGACGAGATCGGTGACCTGCCCGGACCGCTGCAGGCCAAGCTGCTGCGCTTCCTGCAGGAGCGGGTGATCGAGCGCCTGGGCGGCCGCGAGGAAATTCCGATCGACGTGCGCGTGGTCTGCGCCACCCACCAGAACCTGCAGAACCTGATCGCAGAAGGCCGTTTCCGCGAGGATCTGTATTACCGGCTGGCCGAGATCGTGGTCACCATTCCGCCGCTGCGCGAGCGCGAGGGCGATGCCGCACTGCTGGCACATTCCTTCGTCAAGCGTTTCGCCAGTGAGCAGGGGCGCAGTTCGATGTCGCTGTCGCGCGAGGCGGTGGCGGCGATCGAGGCGCACAAGTGGCCGGGCAATGTCCGCGAACTCGAGAACTGCATCAAGCGCGCCACCATCATGGCCGACGGCAGCCAGATCATGGTGCCCGACCTCGGCCTGAAGCCGGCCGAGGAGAACGCCGGCTTCTTCAACCTGCGCCAGATCCGCGAAGAGGCCGAGCGCAAGGCGGTGGTCAGCGTGCTCGCGCGCGTGGACGGCAATATGGTCAAGGCCGCCGAACTGCTGGGCGTCAGCCGCCCGACCCTGTACGACCTGATGAACCGTTTCGGCCTGCGCTGAAATCGAACCGGAGTCCTTTCCGCACATGTCCCGTCCCGTCACTTCGCGATTGCTTGCGGCGCTGCTGTGCGCCGTCGCCCTGACTGCCTGCAGCCGCAGCAAATCGCCGGAAGAACTGCTGGGCGACGCCCGTGCCGCCATCGAGCGCAACGACGTCCAGACCGCCGCCATCCAGCTGAAGAACGCGCTGCAGCAGGACGGCAGCAATGCGGCCGCCCGTTTCGAACTGGGCCGCCTGCACCTGCGGGTGGGTGACGCCGCGTCGGCGGTCAAGGAACTCAACCGCGCGGCGGAGCTGAAGCACCCGGAAGTTCAAGTGGCGCCGGCGCTGGCGCGCGCGCTGCTCGAAACCGGCCAGTTCTCCGATGTCGCGTCCCGCTTTGGCGCGGTCCGGCTGGATCAGCCGGCCGCTCAGGCCGAACTGCGGGCCCTGGTCGGGCGCGCCCTGCTCGCGGCGGGCAATGCGGATGGCGCGCTGGCGGCGTTCGACGAGGCGCTGGCCCTGGACGGCGCACAGCCGGATGCGCTGGTCGGCAAGGCCCGCATGCTTGGCATGAACAAGGATTTCAAGGCGGCGCAGGCGCTGCTCGACAAGGTGCTGACCTCGCCGAAGCCGACCGCGGACGCATGGTTCCTGGACGCCGAAATGAAGGCCTTCCAGGGGCAAGGGGCGCAGTCGCTGGCGTCCTACCGGAAGGTGTACGAGATTACGCCTGAGAACGTGCGCGCGCGCTCCATCGTCATTTCCGCGCTGGCGAACGAGGGGCGGATCGAGGAGGCGCGCAAGGAACTGGACGCGCTGCGCAAGGTGGTGCCGCGCTCGCCGGACGCGAACTATCTCGACGGCCTGCTTTTCGTGAAGGAAAAGAAGTACGTCGAGGCACGCGACCGACTGAGCAAGGTGCTCGCGGTGGCGCCCGATTTCGTGCCTGCACTGGGGCTGGCTGCGGCGACCGAGTACGAGCTGCAGTCCTATGCCCTGGCTGAACAGCACGCGGAAAAGGCGCTGTCCCGCGGGGCAGACACCTTGTTCATCCGCAAGCTGCTGATCGGCAGCTATCTGCGCAACGGTCGTACCGACAAGGCGAAGCAGACGCTGGCGCCGCTGCTGAAGGACGGGGAATCCGATCCGGAAATCCAGGCGCTGGTCGGTCAGGTCTATCTGACCGCCGGTGACGCGAAGGCGGCGGAGCGGGCCTTCGCGCTGGCCGCGAAGCAGGCGCCCGACGATCCGGTTGCCCAGACCCGGCTCGGCATCAGCCGGCTGGCTGCCGGCGACCGCAGCGGTGGGGTGCGCGCACTCGAAGGTGCCGTCAATCTGGGCGACAAGGATGCGCGTGCCGATCTCGTGCTGGTGGTGACCCATCTGCGCAATCGCGAGCCCGATCAGGCGCTGTCCGTGATCGACGCGATGGAGCGCAAGCTGCCCAAGGACCCCGCGGTACAGAACCTGCGAGGCACCGCGCTGCTGCTGAAGAGTGATCCCAGAGGCGCCCGCGCCGCTTTCACCCGCGCGGTCGAACTTGAACCGGCCTATTTCCCGGCCGTCGCCAACCTCGCCCGGCTCGACATGCTTGATGGCAAGGTGGAGGACGCTGAAGCGCGCTTCCGCAAGGTGATCGAGAGCAATCCCCGGCACGCCGACGCGCTGCAGGCCCTGGCAGGCCTGAAGGCGCGCAATCGCGCCGGCGTGCCGGAGGCGGTCGCGCTGCTGAACAAGGCGATCGAGGGCAATCCCAAGCTGGCGTCGCCGCGTGCGGCGCTGGTTGACCTCTACATGGCGACCGGTGACGGGCGTGCCGCGCTGAAGGCGGCAACCGATGCCGCCACGGCACTGCCGGAGGACACGCTGGTGCTGCAGGCGCTGGCCATGGCCCAGGGGCAGTCGGGCGATTTCGATGCAGCGATCGCCACCCGCAAGCGCATTGTCGACCGCGAGCCCGGCAGCCTTCCCGCGCTGCTCATGCTGGCGGCAACCCAGATGAGCGGCAAGCGTGAATCGGAGGCGATCCAGACGGTCCGGAAGGCGCTGGTCGTCGAGCCCGAATCGCTGGAGGCGCAGAACATGATGATCGCCATCCACCGCTCGCGCGGTGCGCTGGACGATGCGCTGCGCGTGGCCCGCGACGTGCAGCGCCAGCGTCCGAAGCAGGCGGTCGGTTTCATCATGGAAGGTGAGCTGATGCTGGCCTCGTCCAAGCCGGACGCCGCTGCGCGCAGCTTCCGCGAGGCCTACACCCGCGAGCACAACGGTTCCAACCTGACCCGGCTGCACGCGGCGCTCAGCCGGGCAGGCGCCACCCGCGATGCCCAGGCCCTGGTCGATGCCTGGATGAAGGAACAGCCCAAGGACGTGGTGGTGCCGCTCTATCTCGGCGATGTCGCTCTGGCCCAGAAGAAGCTGGACGAGGCGAAGGGCCATTACCAGACGGTGCTGGCGCGCTCGCCGTCCGAAGTGGCGGCACTGAACAATCTCGCGTGGATTTCTGCGCAGTCGGGCGACCCGAAGGCACGCGAGTATGCCGAGAAGGCGTATTCGATCTCGCCGTCCAACCCTGCGGTGCTGGACACGCTGGGCGCCATCCTGGTCGATGCCGGCGAGGTGGATCGCGGTATCAAGCTGATGCGCGAAGGCGTGACGATCGCACCGCAGTCGAACGACCTCCGGCTGTCGCTGGCCTCCGCGCTGGCGAAAGCCGGCCGCAAGGCCGATGCGCGCAAGGAACTGGAACCCCTGTCCGCACTGGGCAGCAAGTACGAGCGGGCGGCCGAAGTGGCTGCGCTGATGAAAACCCTTTGAACTGACTCCGGATACAAGACCATGACCCAAGTTGCTGTGATCGGCCTCGGCTACGTCGGACTGCCGCTGGCCGTCGAATTCGGAAAGAAGATGCCCACCCTCGGCGTGGACATGTCGGCGGCCAAGGTGGCGGCCTACCGCGAATTCGTCGATCCGACCGGAGAGGTGAGCAGCGAGGACCTGCGGGCCGCCAGCCAGCTGACGGTCACGACCGACGGCGCGGCGCTGAAGGACGCGGATTACATCATCGTCGCGGTGCCCACGCCGGTCGATGACGCACACCAGCCGGATTTCTCGCCGCTGGTCGGTGCCTCGGAAACCTGTGGCAAGTACATGAAGCGCGGCGCGATCGTGGTGTTCGAATCGACCGTCTATCCGGGCGCGACCGAAGAGGTGTGCATTCCGGTGATCGAGAAGTTCTCCGGCCTGAAGTGGAAGCAGGATTTCAATGTCGGCTACTCGCCGGAGCGCATCAACCCGGGCGACAAGGAACGCACGGTCACCAAGATCCTGAAGGTGGTGTCCGGTGATACGCCGGACACGCTGAAGAAGGTGTCCGACCTGTACAAGGCGGTCATCACCGCCGGCGTCTATGAAGCGTCGAGCATCAAGGTGGCTGAAGCGGCCAAGGTGATCGAGAACACGCAGCGCGACCTGAACATCGCCTTCGTGAACGAACTGGCCATCATTTTCAACAAGCTCGGCATCGATACCGAGGAAGTGCTGAAGGCCGCCGGTACCAAGTGGAACTTCCTGCCCTTCCGGCCCGGTCTGGTCGGCGGTCACTGCATCGGCGTGGATCCCTACTACCTGACGCACAAGGCCGACATGCTGGGCTATCACCCGCAAGTCATCCTGGCCGGCCGCCGCATCAACGACGGCATGGGCAAGTACGTGGCCGAACAGACGGTGAAAAAGCTCATCCAGAGCGGCGCTTCGGTGAAGGGTGCCAAGGCGCTGGTGCTCGGCCTCACCTTCAAGGAGAACTGCCCCGACCTGCGCAACTCGCGCGTGATCGACGTGATCCGCGAACTGCAGAGCTATGGCGTCGAGGTGATCGTGCATGACCCGGTGGCCGAATCGGCCGAAGCCGAGCACGAGTACGGCGTGTCGCTGGTCGACTGGGACGCCGTTCCGAAGGTGGATGCCATCGTCGCCGCGGTGTCGCACGCAGAATTCAAGGCGCGTCCGGTCACCGACTATGTCGCCAAGCTGAAGGACGGTGGCGTGCTGGCCGACATCAAGTACCAGTTCGACGTCGATGCGCTGGCGGCGCATGGCGTCAGCGTATGGCGTCTGTGAGATACGCATGACCGTTCCGAGCACCCTTCCGGCGCCGCTGCAGGCTGCGCTGTCCGACCGGCCGCGGCGCTGGCTGGTGACCGGCGCCGCCGGCTTCATCGGTTCCCACCTGGTCGAGGCCCTGCTGCACGCCGGCCAGACCGTGACCGGGCTGGACAATTTCTCGACCGGCCACCGGCGCAATCTCGATGAGGTGATCGCCGGTCTGCCTGACGGGGCCGCGGCACGCTTCACCTTCGTCGAGGGCGACATCCGCGATCCGGCGACCTGTGCCCGGGTGTGTGCCGGCACCGACATCGTGCTGCACCAGGCGGCGCTGGGTTCGGTGCCGCGCTCGATCGCTGATCCGGTCACCTCGCACGATTCCAACGTCAATGGTTTCCTGAACATGCTGGTGGCGGCGCGCGACGCGAAGGTGTCGCGCTTCGTCTATGCCGCCTCCAGTTCAACCTATGGCGATTCGCCGTCGCTGCCCAAGGTCGAGGACGTGATCGGCAAGCCGCTGTCGCCGTACGCGGTGACCAAGTACGTGAACGAGCTGTACGCCGACGTGTTCGGCCGCTGTTACGGCCTGCCCTGTGTCGGCCTGCGCTACTTCAACGTGTTCGGCGCACGCCAGGACCCGGAAGGCGCCTACGCCGCGGTGATTCCGCGCTGGGCGCGCGCGCTGCTGCTGGGTGACACCGTGCAGATCAACGGTGACGGCGAAACCAGCCGCGATTTCTGCTACGTCGACAACGCTGTGCAGGCCAATCTCCTGGCCGGCCTGACCGACAGCGCGGATGCGGTGAACACGGTCTACAACGTCGCGGCCCATCGCCAGACCTCGCTGAATCAATTGTTTGCAGCGATGCGCGACGAACTCGTGAAACGCTTCCCGGACATCGCGGGTGCGCAGGCGCAGTATCGCGAATTCCGGGCCGGCGACGTGCGCCACTCGCTGGCCGACATCTCCCGCGCGCAGACGCGCCTGGGCTACGCGCCCACGCATGATGTGTCGCGCGGGCTTGCGGAAGCGATGAACTGGTATGTGGCGCGTTTCGCGCCGGCCCGTGCCGCCTGATCCTTGATGAAATTCCTGCCGTCCTCCGCCGTCCTGCTGTCCGCCTGCCTGCTCGCGCTGTCCGCGCACGCACTTGAACCCGAGGTGGCGGCGCGTTCGCTGGTGGCCGAGGCGCGGGCGTTCGAGCATGGCGAGGGCGTGCGCCGCGATCCGGCACGCGCAGCCGCGCTGTACTGTCAGGCCGCCAAGCTGGGCGACGCCGACGCGCAGTTCAATCTGGCCTGGATGTACGCCAACGGACGAGGCGTGGACCGCGACGACGCGCTGGCCGCCACCTTCTTCGACCTGGCCGCCCGCCAGGGCCACGAGCAGGCGCAGCGCATGCTGCGCTTCACCGGCGCACCGACCCGCGATCTGCCGCTGTGCATGCAGGACCCGCCGGAGCCCGAGCCGGTCATGATGGCGCAGGCCATCAATCCGGATCTGGAAGCCGCTTTCGGCACCACCGCGGACCGCCGTCGTGTGATCGAAATCGTCCGCGAACTGGCGCCCCAGTTCGACATCGACCCGCATCTGGTGCTGGCGGTGATCGGCACCGAATCCAATTTCAATCCGAAGGCGCGTTCGCCGAAGAACGCGCAGGGGCTGATGCAGCTCATTCCGGAAACCGCCCAGCGCTTCAATGTGCGGGATTCCTACGACCCGGTGCAGAACATCCGCGGCGGCATGGCCTATCTGCGCTGGCTGCTGGCCTACTTTGAAGGTGACGTCGTGCTCGCCACCGCCGGCTACAACGCGGGCGAGGGCGCGGTCGACAGGTACCGTGGCGTGCCGCCCTACCGTGAAACCCGCGAGTACGTGAAGCGCATCCAGACCCTGTTCGGCAAGACCGAACACCGCTACGACCAGACGGTCACCCAGCCTTCGCCGGCGCTGCGTCTCGTGTCCCGTCGTGGCTGATCCGCGCCGGCGCCTGCTGTGTGCGGCGCTGCTGGCGGCGCCGCTGATCGCGCAGGCCGATCTGCCCGACACCATTGCCCGCATCAAGCCGTCTATCGTCATCGTCGGCACAAACATGCGGCTGAGGGCGCCCAATTTCGAACTGAAGGGGACCGGCTTCGCCATCGGCGACGGCACGCTGGTGGCGACCAATGCCCACGTGGCCGGCATACAGCTCGATGCCGACCGTTTCGAAATGCTGGCGGTGGTCGCCAGCGTCGATGGCAAGCAGCAGACGCGCGACGCGCGCATCGTTGCGGTCAGCGTCGAGCACGACCTGGCCATCCTGCGCATCCAGGGGGCGCCGCTGCCGGCGCTGCCGCTGGGCGATTCGGGCCGGGTGCGCGAAGGGCAGGCCGTGGCCTTCACCGGTTTTCCGATCGGCAGCGTGCTCGGCTTCATTCCGGTCACCCATCGCGGCATCGTGTCGGCCCTGACGCCCATCGTGATTCCGGTGGACAACATCGCCCACCTCAGCACACCGAACCGCACCCGGCTTGCCCGCGGCAGCCTGACCGTGTTCCAGCTCGATGCCACCGCCTATCCGGGCAACAGCGGCAGCCCGCTGTTCGATCCGGATTCCGGCGAGGTGATCGGCATCCTGAACATGGTGCTGGTGAAGGCCGGCAAGGAAAGCGTGCTGGCCCAGCCCAGCGCCATCAGCTACGCGATACCGGGCGTCCATCTGACGGCGCTGCTGGCCACCGTCCGCTGACCATCGCCTTTCGCTGGCAGGCAGTTCCGGGGCCGCTGGTATAATCTCGTCCCAACAGGTGCTTCGCGCCTACTCCACGTCTGCTGCCCGCCCCACATGTCCCTGTTCGCGCTCGGTCTCAACCACCACACCGCCCCGCTGGCGGTGCGCGAGCGCATGACCTTCCTGCCGGAATCGCTGCCAGACGCGCTGGGCGAACTGACCCGTGCGCGTCCGGTGCAGGAGGCAGCCATCCTGTCCACCTGCAACCGTACCGAGCTGTACTGCGCGACCAACGACCCGGACAGCGCGCTGGACTGGATGGCCCAGTACCACCGCATCGGCGCGCAGGAACTTGCCCCCTACATCTACCGGCTGGAACACCAGCAGGCGGTGCGCCACGTGTTCCGCGTGGCCAGCGGGCTGGATTCCATGGTGCTGGGCGAACCGCAGATCCTCGGTCAGATGAAGCAGGCGGTGCGCCTGGCAGAAGGTGCGGGCACGCTGGGTGCGCTGCTGCACACGCTGTTCCAGCGCAGCTTCGCGGTGGCGAAAGAGGTGCGCTCCACCACCGCGATCGGCGCCAACATCGTGTCGATGGCCGCAGCCGCGGTGCATCTGTCCGAACGCATCTTCGGCAGCCTGTCCGGCCAGCGCGTGCTCTGCGTGGGCGCCGGCGAAATGATGGAGCTCTGTGCGGCGCATTTCGCAGGCTGTACGCCGCGCGAAATGGTGATCGCCAACCGCACGCTGGACCGCGCCCAGGCGCTGGCCAGCCGCTTCGAGCGCAGCGATCTCAAGGTCGGCGCCATCCGGCTGGACGAGCTGGGCGAACGGCTGGCCGAGTTCGACATCGTGCTGTCCTGTACCGCCAGCCCGCTGCCCATCATCGGCCTCGGCATGGTCGAGCGGGCGCTCAAGCAGCGCCGCCACCGCCCCATTGTCATGGTCGATCTCGCGGTGCCGCGCGACATCGAGGGCGAGGTGGACAAGCTGGGCGACGTCTTTCTCTACACGGTCGATGATCTGGCGCAGATCGTCGATTCCGGTCTGGAAGCCCGGCAGGCGGCGGTGGTCGAGGCGCAGGCCATCATCGATGCGCGGGTGGCCAACTTCCTTCAGTGGGTGCAGGCGCGCGAGGCGGTGCCGGCCATCCGCGCGCTGCGCGGTCACGCCGAGGACATGCGCGCGGCCGAGCTGGATCGCGCGCTGCGCGCCATCGCCCGCGGCGAATCGCCGGAGCGGGTGCTCGACACGCTGTCGCGCAACCTCACCAACAAGCTGCTGCACGGCCCCACCCGCATGCTGAACGAGGCGCCGCCGCAGGCGCGCGAACAGATCGAAGGCCTGGTCAAGCGCCTGTTCCCGCAGCACGGCGGCGACGCCTAGCGCCGTCGTCACGGTGTCGGGCTGCGACCCTTCGCCGTTCCACGCCTTTCTCCCGTTCCGCCCACATGAAGCCGCGCATCGCCGAAAAACTCGAACAGCTGTCGACCCGTCTGGCCGACCTCGACGCCGCGCTGGCCGACCCGGGCGTGACTGCCGACATCGACCACTACCGCAAGCTCACCCGCGAACACGCCGAGCTGACCCCGGTCATCGCGCTCTACCAGGCCTGGTGCAGGGCGCGTGACGATGGCGAGGCCGCCCGCGAGCTGCTGGCCGATCCGGACATGAAGGAACTGGCCCAGGGTGAGATCGAACAGTCGGCCGCCGACATGGAACGGCTGGAAGGCGAACTGCAGCGCGCGCTGCTGCCGAAGGATCCGGACGACGGCCGCAACGTGTTCCTGGAAATCCGCGCCGGTACCGGCGGCGACGAATCGGCGCTGTTCGCCGCCGACCTGTTCCGCATGTATTCGCGCTATGCCGAACGCAATCGCTGGAAGGTCGAGGTGGTGTCGGCGAGCGAATCCGACCTCGGCGGCTACCGCGAAATCATCGCCCGCGTCAGCGGCGACGGCGTCTATCAGCGCCTCAAGTTCGAATCCGGCGGCCACCGCGTGCAGCGGGTGCCGGTGACCGAAACCCAGGGCCGCATCCACACCTCGGCCTGTACCGTCGCGGTGATGGCCGAGGTGGACGAGGTGGGCGAGATCGACATCAATCCGGCCGATCTGCGCATCGACACCTTCCGCGCGTCGGGCGCCGGCGGGCAGCACATCAACAAGACCGATTCGGCGGTGCGCATCACGCACATCCCGACCGGCATCGTGGTCGAGTGTCAGGACGACCGCAGCCAGCACCGCAACAAGGCGCAGGCAATGTCGGTGCTGGCGGCACGCATCCGCGACGCCCAGGTGCGCGCGCGCGACAGCCAGATCGCGTCCACCCGCAGAAGTCTGGTCGGCAGCGGCGACCGTTCGGAGCGCATCCGCACCTACAACTTCCCGCAGGGCCGGATGACCGACCACCGCATCAATCTGACGCTGTACAAGCTGGACGCGATCATGGACGGCGATCTGAGCGAACTGATGGACGCGCTGGCGCACGAGCACCAGGCCGAACAGCTCGCGCAACTGGCGGAGGAGGGCGCCTGAGCGGCGCCCGCGCATGACGCTGGACGACTGGCTGCGCGAGGCGCGCGCGCGCATCGACAGCCGCGACGCGCAGGTGCTGGCGGCGCACGCGCTGGGCTGCGACCGCGCCGGTCTGATCGCGCGCGGGCTCGATCCGCTGGCCGATCCCGCCCGTGCCACCCTCGACCGTCTGCTCGAGCGACGCGCGGCCGGCGAACCGGTGGCCTATCTGGTCGGCCGGCGCGAATTCTTCGGGCTGGACATCGCGGTCGGCCCCGGCGTGCTGATTCCGCGGCCGGACACCGAAGTGCTGGTCGAGCGGGCGCTGGAATGCATCGCCGCTCTGCCGGCGCCCCGGGTGCTCGATGCCGGCACCGGCTCCGGCGCGATCGCGCTGGCGATCAAGGCGCAGTGCCCCCGCGGCCGCGTGCAGGCGCTGGATCGCTCCGAGGCGGCGCTGGCCATCGCCCGTGACAACGGCCGGCGGCTGGGGCTTGAAGTCGGCTGGATCGCCTCCAACTGGCTGGAAGCCGTTGCCGGTGAAGAATTTGACTGCATCGTGTCGAATCCGCCCTACATCCGCACCGGCGACCCGCATCTGGCCCAGGGCGATTTGCGCTTCGAACCGCCATCGGCGCTGGCCAGCGGCGAGGACGGGCTGGACGACCTGCGCATCCTGTGCCGGCAGGCGCCGCCCCGGCTGGCCGAGGGCGGATGGCTGCTGTGCGAGCACGGTTACGACCAGGCGCCCGCGGTGCGCGCACTGATGCGTTGTGCGGGACTTGCCGATGTCGCGTCATGGCGCGATATTGCAGGGATCGAACGGGTCAGCGGCGGCCGCCGGCGCGGCGGCGACTGAACAGCTTTACCCCCGGCGGCGTGGTGCCGACGGCTTTTTCAATACGGGCAATACCGACTTCTCAAAGGAAACGAAGATGAGCGTGCAGGATCGCATCAAGGAAACCGTCACCAGCAACCCGGTCGTGCTCTACATGAAGGGCACGCCGCAGTTCCCGCAGTGCGGTTTCTCGTCCACCGCGGTGCAGATCCTTAAGCACCTCGGCGTGCAGAACCTGCACACCGTGAACGTGCTGGAAGACGCGGAAATCCGCCAGGGTATCAAGGAATATGCCAACTGGCCGACCATCCCGCAGCTCTACATCCGCGGCGAATTCATCGGCGGCTGCGACATCATGAAAGAGATGTTCCAGTCAGGCGAGCTGAAGAAGGAACTGGAAGGCCTCTGATCGGCGTCTGCCCGGCCCCGGGCGGATCGCATCAGTCGGTGACCGGCAGCCCCTGCGGGTTGCCGGCCCACACCCATTCCAGCAGTGCATCCAGCACCGGCTGCGCGCGTTTGGCATTCGGGTGGTTCAGCCACGCAACCAGCAGCACCCGCTTGCCGTTGCGGTCCAGCAGGTAGCCGGCGATCGAGCGGGTGTCCGCCAGCGAGCCAGTCTTCAGATGGGCCTGACCGGCCAGCGGCGACGTTTTCTGCCGCCGGCGCAGCGTGCCGTCCACTGCATACACCGGCAGTGAGGACATGAATTCCGGCATGACCGGGCTGGCCCAGGCATGTCGCAGCACGGTGGCCAGATCAGCGGCGGACAGGCGCTCCGCGCGTGACAGGCCGGAGCCGTTGTCCATCACCAGGCTGTTCAGCGTCAGCCCGCGCCGCGTCGCCCAGGCACGGAGGCCGGCCTGCGCCGCCGCGGTATCGGCGGGCGCGCCCGCGGGCGCCAGCGTCAGGAAGAGCTGGCGCGCCATCACGTTGTTGCTGTACTTGTTGATGTCGCGCACCACCTCGGCCAGCGGCGGCGAATCGATGCCGCCGAGCGTCAGTGCCTCCGGCGGCACCACGCCATCGCGGATGCGCCCGGCGAGGCGTCCGCCCAGCTCGGCCCACATGGCCCGCAGCGCGCGGGCGAAAAATTCGCCGTGCGGCAGCGGCGCCACATTCCAGATGCGTTCGCCGCAGTCGCGCGCGTAGCGCCCGCCGATCTGCAGCGTCAGCCGGCCGTCGCCCGCCGGCTGCACGGTCGCCGTCAGCGTGTCCTTCCAGTCGCCGCATTCGCCCGCCACCAGCTGCACCCGGTTGTCGATCTGCACGCCCTCCAGCGGCGGCTCGGCCCACAGTGCCGGGCTGCCGCCCTCCACCGGCTGCAGCCGGATGCGCAGCGCGTTGTGCGCGAACAGCAGCGCGTCCGGACCGACGTTGTAAGGCGCCATCGGTTCGTTGTCGAAGGCGCCCGGATCGTAGGACGCGGTGGCGTAGCGGCTGCGGTCGGTGACCACGTCGCCGCGGATGTCGCGCACGCCCCGGCTGCGCAGTTCGCGCAGCAGCAGCCAGAGCTGTTCCATGCCCAGTGCCGGGTCGCCGCTGCCGCGGATGTAGAGCGGGCCGTCGAGCACGCCATCGCGCGGCGGCTTCGTGACCAGCAGCTCGGTGCGCCAGCTGAAAGCCGGCCCCAGCGTGTCGAGCGCGGCGTAGGTGGTGACCAGCTTCATCACCGACGCCGGATTCATCGCCAGTTTCGCCTGGTGACTGATGCGGGCCGGCCCGCCCTCGACCGGCTGTACCACCACCGACACCGCCGACGGCGGGATTTCAGCGGCTTTCAGCGCCTGCAGCACCGGCGCCGGCAGCACTGCCTGCGCGGCGGCCGACAGCAGGGCCAGCGTCGCCGTGAGCAGCAGGTGCATCGGCAGCAGGCGCATCGGCATCAGGCGATGCGCGACAGGTGGCGGCGCACCGAAGCGCTGGCGCCCAGCCAGCCGAGCAGCGCGCACAGCGCCAGCAGCACCACCCAGTCGAGCGCGGCCAGCGGGCGCAGCACGAACTCAAGGCTGTAGAGGCCGGCCAGCTCGCCCATGGGCTGGGCCAGCATGCGGGTGGCGACCAGCGCAAGCAGGCCGGCCAGCACGCCGCCGAGCAGGCCCTGCAGCGCACCGAACCAGTGGAAGGGCCGGCGTATCCAGGCGTCGGTGGCGCCGAGCAGGCGGCTCACCTCGATCTCGTCGCGCTGGGTCAGCAGCTGCAGCCGTATCGTGTTGAAGGTGACCGCGACCAGTCCGAGGCCGAGTACGCCGGCCAGCATGGTGAGCGCCTGCCGGCCGAGCGCGATCAGGGCGTCCAGCCGCTTGGCCCAGTCGGAATCGAGCTGCACGTGCTCGACTTCGGGCAGCTTCGAGAGCTCGCTGCGCAGCGCTTCGAGTCGCTGTGCGTCGGCGTCCTTCAGCCGCACGACGAAGGCGTCGGCGAACGGGTTTTCCGGCAGCGCGTCGAGGATTTCCGACAGTCCTTCGTTGTCGCGGAAGCGTTTCAGCGCGGTGTCACGCGAAATGAGTTCGACCCGGCCGTCCTTCGCCAGCAGCGCGCGTATCTTCTTTTCGGTGTCCTTCACCGTGTCGGCGCTCGCGGCCGGCTGCATGAACACCGAAATTTCCGGCGCCGCGCTGACCGTGCCGGCCAGCCGCTGCAGATTGCCCAAGAGCATGTAGCCGGTGGCCGGCAGGGCGGCGGCGATGCCTACCACCAGCGCAGCCAGCAGCGTGTTGAAAGGCTGGCGCAGCATCTGCCGGGCGGCGCGCAGGCCTGCGCGCATCTGAAGACGCAGCCAGTTCATTGCAGCGTCCCGTGGGCCAGCGACAACCGGCGCGGCGCGTAGCGCTCGAACAGTCCGCCGTCGTGGGTGGTGAGCAGCACGGTCACGCCGGCTTCGTTGAACGAACGGAACAGGTCGGCGATGTCGCGCGCGTAGGCGTCGTCGAGGTGGGCGGTCGGTTCGTCGGCGAGCAGGATCTGCGGCCGGTTCACGATGGCGCGGGCGATGGTGAGGCGCTGCTGTTCGCCG
>Ga0123397_133053_pt1 | contig 33897 bp, 26 predicted proteins | sample T10HLNH4metaT_FD_89925 | JGI IMG/M metagenome (GOLD analysis project Ga0123397, IMG submission 89925) | Methane-oxidizing artificial microbial communities from Washington, USA to study methane cycling - T10-HLNH4 metaT (Metagenome... ... | reverse complement strand
GCGGGTGACGGTCTGCTGCCGGGCAGCGACGAAATCATCGGGCACAGCCCGGTGGTCAGCGCGCTGCTGCGCGAGCTGGCGGTGGTCGCCGGCTCCGACCTGCCGGTGCTGCTGCTCGGCGAAACCGGCGTCGGCAAGGAGCTGTTCGCCCGCTACCTGCATCAGCGCTCGTCGCGCGTCGAACGACCGCTCATCCATGTGAATTGCGCGGCGCTGCCGGAGTCGGTGGCGGAGAGCGAACTGTTCGGCCATGTGAAGGGCGCCTTTTCCGGCGCCACCACCGATCGGCCCGGCCGCTTCGAGGCGGCCGACGGCGGCACGCTGTTCCTGGACGAGGTGGGCGAACTGCCGCTGTCGATACAGGCCAAGCTGCTGCGGGTGCTGCAGAACGGCGAAATACAGCGTCTGGGCACCGACCGGCCGCGCCAGGTCGATGTGCGCATCATCGCCGCCACCAACCGGAATCTGCGCGACAGCGTGCGCGACGGGCTGTTCCGCGCCGATCTCTATCACCGGCTGTCGGTCTATCCGGCGCCGATTCCGCCGCTGCGCGAGCGCGGCAGCGACGTGCTGCTGCTGGCCGGTCACTTTCTCGAGCTGAACCGCATGCGTCTCGGCCTGCGCAGCCTGCGGCTGGCGCCGGACGCGGAGCAGGCGCTGTGCAGCTACCGCTGGCCGGGCAATGTGCGCGAACTGGAGCACGCCATCAGCCGCGCCGCGCTGAAGATGGTGAGCCGCGGCGCACAGCGCAGCGACATCGTATCGATACCGGCGTCGGCGCTGGACATCGGTCAACCGCTGGAGGACGCGCTGGCGGGCGACGTTCAGCCCGGCGACGGTGAGGTCGGCACCGGCGGCATCCGGCCGCTGCGGGTGGTGACCGACGCCGCCCAGCGCGCCCATCTGCAGCGCGCGCTGCAGGCCAGTGCGGGCAACTGGGCGCAGGCGGCACGCCTGCTGGAGCTGGACCCCAGCAATCTGCACAAGCTTGCGCGCCGGCTCGGACTGAAGTGAGGCGCGGCGCGCCCCGGTGGCTACACCAGTCCGCGCTCCACCGCGATCACCGCCACCTGTACGCGCGAACTGACGCCCAGCTTGCGCAGGATGTGCTGTACGTGGATCTTCACCGTGGTTTCGGCGATGCCCAGATCACGGGCGATCACCTTGTTGCTGTCGCCGCGTGCGATGCCGCGCAGGATGTCGGTTTCACGCGGTGACAGCGCGCCGGCCGCGGGCGCGGGCGTTTCGGTGGCGGCGGCCGGCGGCGTCGCGGCCTGGCGGAACACCTCGACCAGCTTGCCGGTCATTTCGTCGGCCACCACCGCTTCGCCGGTCATGGCGCGGTGAATGGCGCGCGCCAGCGCTTCGCCTTCCATCGTTTTCAGCAGGTAGCCGCTGGCGCCGCCGCGCAGCGCGGTAGCGAGATCCTCGCCGTCCTCGCTGATGGTGAGCATCAGCACGCGGGCGCCGGGCGCAGCCTCGCGCAGTGCCGGCAGCGCGTCCACGCCATTGACCCCCGGCAGGTGGTTGTCCAGCAGGATGACGTCCGGCTGAAGCTGCTGTGCCCGCCGCTGGGCCTCGCCGGCGTCGGCCGCGTCGCCGACGATCCGCAGGCCCGGATCGCGCGACAGCAGCGCGGACAGACCGCGCCTGAACAGCGTGTGATCATCGACCAGCAGGATGCGTATCGGGGCGAAGGGTGGCGTGGGGGTCATGAAACAGCCTGCAGCGGCGGCAGATCGAGCAGCGTGGGATCACTGGCCGGCAGTGTGAGCACTACCGACGTACCTTTTCCGGGCGTCGAGAATACTTCGATCCGCGCGCCGATGCGCGCCGCCCGCTCCTGCATGATGTGCAGGCCGACGTGGGTTTCATCCGGCGGCCCGTCGCCGGTCTCGAAGCCGCGGCCGTCGTCGCGCACCTCGATGCGCCACTGCGGCTGCTGCTGCACGTCCAGCCAGACGTGGCCGGCGCGCGCGTGCTTGCGCACGTTCGACAGCGCTTCCTGCACGATGTGCAGCACCTGGATCTGCAGATCCGGCGGTAGCGGCAGGCCCTGCTCGCGCAGCGTGAGCGTGGTGCGCACACCGCTCTGGTGCTCGAACTTGCGCAGCGTCGCCTGCAGCGCCGCCTCGATGTCCTCGGAATTCGTGCGCGTGCGGAAGTGCAGCAGCAGTTCGCGCACGTCGCCGGTGCTTTCGCGCAGGCCGGCATCCAGTTCGTCCAGCACCGCGCGCGTACCGGTCTCGTCGTGGGCCGACAGGCTGGTGCGCATCATTTCCACCTGCATCTTCATGAAGGCCAGCGACTGCGCGATCGAGTCGTGCAGTTCGTTGGCCAGGAAGTTGCGCTCCTGCGAGACCGCCGCCTCGTGCTGCAGCGCGTTCAGCCGCAGGTTTTCCATGCCGCTGGCAAGGTGGGTGGCCAGCGCCTCGAGCAGCGAGCGGGCCGACGGCGACAGATCGACTTCGGCATGAAAGAACAGGTCGACCTCGCCCATCAGCCTGTCCTTCAGCCGGACCGGCACCGACACCAGCGTTTCGAAACCGGCTTCGCTGCAGTACTGCAGCCCCTCCTTCTCCAGCGCCTGGATCGGAATGACCCGCGCGAAGGGCGGGGCGTTCGGTGCGCCGCAGTGGCATTCGTCCGCACGCAGGCAGCGTTCGCCGTCGGTCATGTAGGCCGGCAGGCCTTGTGAGGCGATCAGCACGTAGCGCCGGTTGGCTTCGTCCGACCAGCGCAGCGCCACGCCGTCGGCATGTACCGCGCGCGCCACGTAACCGACGAAGCCGCGGGCCAGCTCTTCCAGCGAGCGGGCGGTGGCGATCAGCGAGGTCACTTCATACAGTGCTTCCAGCCGCTCGCGCTTCTCCTGCAGCTCCGCGGTCTTGGCCGACACCTTGGCTTCCAGATTGCGGTACATGGCCTGTATCTGGTCGGCCATGTCGTTGAAGCCATCGGCCAGCGTGCCGAACTCATCGCTGCTGTTGCGCTCGACGCGAGTGCCGAGGTCGCCCTGCTGTATGCGCTCCAGCGCCTGCTTGAGCTGACCGACCGGCTCCAGCACGAACAGGTAGCCGATGTAGAGCAGCACGGTGGCGCCAATCACCGCCAGCGCCATGGTGGCCAGCTGCATCAGGTTGAGCAGCGCGGTCCAGCGCGACATGTGGGCTTCGATGCCGGCCACCAGCGCGTCGATGCGGCCGGTGAAGCGGGCGGTTTCCTCGCGCAGGCCGCGATTGTCGGCCGGTCGCACGTCGAGCCAGTGCTTGCTGTACTGCCGCCAGTGCTGACCCACCGCATCGAAGCGGCTGCGGATGTCCTCGTCGCGCGGCATGAACAGCGGGCGCTCCGGATCACCGTGGCTGAGCAGCGCGAGACTGCGTTCGAACTCGCTGCGGGCGTCCGGCAGCAGCGTGCGTTCGCCGGCCGCCACCAGCAGCGACATCCGGTAGGCCTGCATGCGCATGCGGCCCGCTTCGTTCACTGCGGCGGCACCGCCGTCCAGCTGCCACGACACCCACAGCGTCAGCGAGATCGACAGCAGCGCGAGCAGCGCGAAGGGCGCGGCCGCAACCGCGAGCTTGGCCCCCAGATTCCAGTGTTTCCGCTTCTGCATGGTGTCGAGTGTAGGAGCTGGTGGCACGAATATCGAGCATCGGTGCGCGGCGCGTCCACCGCGGAGGAGGGCGGCGTACGCATCGGCCGATGCGCAGACAGTGTGACATTACCCTTTGTGTCCGTATGGCTTTGGACTATTCTTTGCGCGGCGCGCCTGTCTGCGCACGACCGTTGCCCCGCCCGGCAGCCTCCCTTCGCAACGGTCACCCCGAGCCTGAAAGCCGCTCGCGCATTGCCCAGGAGGAGAGTGGATGACCCCGCCGCAAGGCCCCCTGTCCCGTCTTTCCGGCCCGCCGTCCGAATCCGGCCGCCTGTCTATCGCGCTGATCGCCGTGCTTGCGGCGGTGTGGCTGCCGGGTGCCGTGCTGGCCGCGCCGCACGGCGGGTGGGTGGAGCTGGCCTGGCTGCTCTGGTGCGCGGGCTGCGGGGCATGGCTTTACCGGCAGTGCGCCCGCCGCGCGCCGGTGCAGCAGACTGAAGCGGATACCGGAACGGCGCCTGCGGTGGCCCCTGCACCGCCTTCGCTGGTGCAGCCCTTGCCGATGCCGGCCTGTCTGATCGATCTGCCCGACGGCTCGGTGAGCGAACTCAACGACGCCTTTGCCCGCCTGCTGGACGACAACGTCATCGCGCTGGCGGACCGCAGTTTCGTCGATTTCTGTCTCACGCCGCAGGACAAGCTGCGCGTCGTCCAGCTGCTGGCCGACGGCCGGGGCGCCGACGGCCTCGAGCTGCCGCTGCGCAGGCGCGACGGCGCGGTGCGCTGGGTGTCGGCCGCCGCGCGGCCGGTCGATCCGGACGCGCCCCGGCAGATGCTGCTGATCGCCCACGACATCACCGCGCAGATGCAGGCGCAGCGCTCGCTGGCGGCCAGCGAACAGCGTTTCCGCGTGTTGCTGGGCGCGCTGTCCGAAGCGGTGGTGCTGTATGACGCCAAGGGCAGCCTGCTGACCAGCAATCGCACCAGCGAGGACTGCAGCTGGCTGGAGGCCGCTCAGCCCTCTCAGCCGGACCGGCAGACCGAGGCCCGGCTGTATGACGAGCACGGCGCGCCGCTGGCGCCCGACATGCATCCCGCCATCCGTTCGCTCGGAGATGGTCTCCCTGCGCGCGACGTGGTGATCGGGATCGAGGACGGCGGTGGCCAGCTGCGCTGGCTCAACGTGAATACCCAGCCGCTGTTCCACGCCGGCGCGGCGCGACCGTATGCGGTGGTGGCGTCCTATCTCGACCTGACTGCGCGCATCCGTGCCGAGCGCGCGCTGCGCGCCAGCGAGCAGCGTTACGCACTTGCGCTGCGCGGCATGAATGAGGGACTGGCCGAGTGGATCACCGGCAGTGACCGCATGTATGTGTCGCCCCGGCTGTCGCAGATCATGGGCTACGACGCCGGCGGGCGGCGCATGCGGGTGCGCGATTTCGTGGCCGGCATCCATCCGGCCGACCGCAGGGCGTGGTCGGCGCTGGTGGCCAGCCATCTGCGCGGCCGCACCGACCACTTCCAGCAGGAACTGCGCATGCGGCATGCCGACGGCCGCTATCGCTGGTTCCAGCTGCGCGGTGTGGCCCAGCGCGATGCGGCTGGCCGCAGTGCCCGTGTGGTGGGCACGGTGGCCGACGTATCGGTGCGCAAGCGGCTGGAACAGATCGACATCGCGGAACGCGAGCTGCTGGCGCTGATCGCCGCCGCCGCACCGCTGGCGGAGGTCATGTCGCGGCTCGCCGTGCTGGTGGCCGGCCTGATCAATGAGGACGCACGCTGCGCGGTGCTCACCTTCGAGCCAGCGGGCGGACTCGGGGTGGGCGTGGCCGACCATGCGCTGCCGCAGGCGCTGCGGGCGCGCCTGCAGCGCCTGCCGGAAGAGCCCTGCCGGGGAACGGTGATCGACAGTCTGCGCAATCGCCGGACACTGCTGTACGAGGATGTGCTGGCCGAAGCCGAGCTGGAGAACTGCCGCGAGCCGCTGCTGGCGGACGGACTGCGCGCGCTGTGGGCGCTGCCGCTGGTGGCGCAGGACGGTACGGTGCTCGGCTGTCTGGCCATCCTGCACGATCGTCCGTGGCGCCCGGGACGGGCGGACGAGAACACGGTGGAGCGACTGGTCGAGATCGCGCAGTTCGCGCTCGAACGCGCGCGCGCCGAACGACAGGTGCATGAACTGAACGAGTCGCTGGAGCGCCGGGTGGCCGAACGCACCGCCCTGCTGGAACAGGCGAACGGCGAGCTGGAGGCGTTCTCCTATTCGGTGTCGCACGACCTGCGCAGCCCGCTGCGCGCGATCAACGGTTTCGCGCATCTGCTGGCCGAACAGGCGGCCGCGGTGCTGGACGACGAAGGGCGCGACATGCTGGACCGCATCCAGCGCGGCGCCTCGCGCATGGGCCTGCTGATCGACGACATCCTGCATTTTTCGCGCGTGTCGCGGGTGGACATGCTGCGTACCGATGTCGATCTGGACGCGCTGGTGCAGGCGGTGGCGAGCGATCTGGCGGAGCAGTATCCGGCGTCGAGGATGGCGCTGTCGCCGCTCGGCCACGTCAGCGGTGATCCGGCCATGCTGCGTCAGGTGTTCGTCAATCTGCTGGGCAACGCGCTGAAATTCTCGTCCCGCAACACGCAGCCGCTGGTGGAGGTGTTCGTCGAGCGGACGGCGGGGGGGCCCTCCCTGTGCGTGCGCGACAACGGTGTCGGCTTTGATCCGGCCTATGCCGACCGGCTGTTCGGGGTGTTCCAGCGCATGCACGGTGCGGAGGAATTCCCGGGCACCGGCGTCGGCCTGGCCATCGTGAAGCGCATTGTCGAACGCCATGGCGGGCAGATACGCGCCGAATCGGCGCCGGGTCGCGGGGCCACCTTCCGCTTCACGCTGGATGGCCTGATCACGGTCGATCAGGCCGCAAACGCCTCGCCCGACAAGGCTGCGGTCAGCGCGCAGGACGGCCTCCGCAGCGTACCGCGCACCGGCACCTGAAAGCCGCACCAAAGAAAACGGAGCGTGCCGCGCAAGGCGGGACGCTCCGTCCGGGATCGTGCGGCGTGGCCGCCCGGCCTGCGATCAGCCGATCAGCCGGGTCAGTGCCTCGCGGTACTTGTCGCCGGTGCGCTGGATGATGTCGGCCGGCAGGGTCGGACCCGGCGCGGTCTTGTTCCAGTCCAGCGTTTCAAGATAGTCACGCACGAACTGCTTGTCGAAGGAGGGCGGATTGCTGCCTTCCTGGTACTGGTCGGCCGGCCAGAAGCGCGACGAATCCGGGGTCAGCGCCTCGTCGATCAGGATGAGCTTGCCGTCCGCGTCGAGGCCGAACTCGAACTTCGTGTCGGCGATGATGATGCCGCGGCTCTTTGCGTAGTCGGCGGCCGCGCTGTAGAGCGCGATCGCGGTGTCGCGCACCTGTGCAGCCATGGCGGCGCCGATCAGCGCTTCGGTCTGTGCGTAGCTGATGTTCTCGTCGTGATCGCCCACCGCCGCCTTGGTGGCCGGCGTGAAGATGGGCGAGGGCAGTTTCGAGGCCATGCGCAGGCCGTGCGGCAGCTGTACACCGCACACCGCACCGGTACGCGAGTAGTCACCCCAGCCGGAGCCGATCAGGTAGCCGCGCACCACGGCTTCGATCGGCAGCGGTTTCAGCCGGCGTACCACGATGGAACGGCCTTCGACCTGATCGCGCTCGTCCGCGGTCACCACCGATTCCGGCGCGATGCCGGTCAGGTGGTTGGGCGAGACCGATGCGAGCTTGCCGAACCAGAAGTTCGAGACTGCCGTCAGCACCTTGCCCTTGCCCGGGATGGGGTCGGGCAGGATGACGTCGAACGCCGACAGGCGATCGGTGGTGACGATGAGCATCTTGTCGTCGTCGATCGCGTAGATGTCACGGACCTTGCCGCGGGCAATCAGCGGCAGGCTCTTGATGCTGGATTCGAACAGTGCGTCGGCCATTTCTTTTCGGGTATCGCGTTCTTCGGTTCGGCGTTTCGGTTTCAGTTCACGGTCTGCGCGAGCTGGCCGGCGGCATAGCGACGGGCCATTTCGTCCAGCGGAATCGCCTTGATCTTGGGCGCCTGGCCTTCGCAGCCGAATTCCAGATAGCGCTGCTTGCACACTGCCTTGGCCGCTTCGCGTGCCGGCTTCATCCATTCGCGCATGTCGAACTTTTCCGGATTTTCGGTCAGGAACTTGCGCACCGCGCCAGTCATCGCCATGCGGATGTCGGTGTCGATGTTGATCTTGCGCACGCCGTACTTGATCGCTTCCTGGATTTCCGGAACCGGTACGCCATAGGTCTGCTTCATCTTGCCGCCGTACTGGTTGATGATGTCCAGCAGGTCCTGCGGCACGCTGGACGAACCGTGCATCACCAGATGGGTGTTCGGGATGCGGGCGTGGATTTCCTTCACGCGGGAAATCGCCAGGATGTCGCCGGTGGGCTTGCGCGAGAACTTGTAGGCGCCGTGGCTGGTGCCGATGGCGATCGCCAGCGCGTCCAGCTGGGTGGCCTTGACGAATACCGCGGCCTCTTCCGGGTCGGTCAGCATCTGGCTGTGATCCAGCTTGCCTTCGGCGCCGATGCCGTCTTCCTCGCCGGCTTCGCCGGTTTCAAGATTGCCCAGGCAGCCCAGTTCGCCTTCGACCGTGGCACCGATGCGGTGAGCCATCTCGACCACCTTGCGGGTCACATCGACGTTGTAGTCGAACGAGGCCGGGGTCTTGCCGTCTTCCATCAGCGAGCCGTCCATCATGACCGAGCCGAAGCCCAGGTCAAGCGCGCCCTGGCACACCTTGGGGCTGGTGCCGTGGTCCTGGTGCATCACCAGCGGAATGTGCGGCCACGCTTCGGTGGCGGCCTGGATCAGGTGCTTGACGAAGCTCTCGCCGGCGTACTTGCGGGCACCGGCGCTGGCCTGCAGGATGACCGGCGCGCCGACTTCGTCGGCGGCGCTCATCACGGCCTGGACCTGCTCGAGGTTGTTCACGTTGAAGGCCGGGAGGCCGTAGCCATTCTCGGCGGCGTGGTCGAGCAGTTGGCGCATGGATACCAGAGGCATGTGTTTCTCCTGCGAGTTCAGATTACGGTGGAGAGTTGACGATACTCCCCGACCTTGACGATTTTCAGTGTATTGGTTCCGCCCGGAACGCCGATAGGCTCGCCGAAGGACAGCACGATGAGGTCACCGACCTTCACGGCACCGCTGCGCAGCAGTTCGGCTTCGGCGTCGATAAGCATGCGGTCGCGGTCGGCGTCCGGATCGAGCTTGATCATCAGCGGCGTCACGCCGCGGTACATCGACAGCTTGTAGCGGGTGCGCACTTCCGGCGTCAGCGCGTAAATGGGCACGCCGCTGTTCAGGCGCGACATCCACAGCGAGGTGGAGCCTGACTGGGTCAGCGTGGCGATCGCCTTCACCTTCAGGTGGAAGGCCGAGAACAGCGCCGCCATCGCGATCGACTGGTCGATGCGGGTGAACACGCGCTGCAGGAATTCCTGGTCCAGCTTCACCTCGGCCGACTTCTCGGCCTCGACGCAGATGCGGCCCATCGCCTCGACCGTTTCCACCGGGTACTGGCCGGAGGCGGTTTCAGCCGACAGCATGACCGCGTCGGTGCCGTCCAGCACCGCGTTGGCCACGTCCGACACTTCGGCACGGGTGGGCACAGGGCTGCTGATCATGGACTCCATCATCTGGGTCGCAGTGATCACCAGCTTGTTCATTTCGCGCGACACGCGAATGATGCGCTTCTGCATCGCCGGCACCGCCGCGTCGCCCACTTCGACCGCGAGGTCGCCGCGTGCCACCATGGCGCCGTCCGACGCTTCGAGGATTTCCTCCAGCGCCGGAATCGCCTCCACCCGCTCGATCTTGGCGATCAGCAGCGCGCTCGAACCGGCCGCGCGGAGCAGATCGCGCGCCTGCTTCATGTCGGCACCGCTCTTCGGGAAGCTCACCGCGACGTAGTCAACATTCAGCGACGCCGCGATCTTGATGTCTTCCATGTCCTTGGGCGTCAGCGCCGGCGCCGACAGGCCGCCGCCCTGGCGGTTGATGCCCTTGTTGTTGGACAGCTCGCCGCCGTGGCGGACCACGCAGTGGATCTGGGTGTCGGTGACCGCCTTCACGTCCATCACGATGCGGCCGTCGTCGAGCAGCAGTACCGCGCCCGGCTCGACGTCATTCACCAGTTCCGGGTAGTCCAGGCCGACCCGCTCGTGATCGCCCAGCTGGCACTCGATGTCGAAGATGAAGGGCTGACCGCCCTTCAGCAGCACCTTGCTGCCGGCGAACTTGCCGACGCGGATCTTCGGACCCTGCAGGTCGGCCATGATGCCGACCGTGCGGCCCACCTTGGCGCAGGCCGCGTGCAGGTTCTCGACGCGCGCACGATGGTCGTCCGCCTTGCCATGCGAAAAATTGAGCCGCACGACATCGACCCCGGCCTCGACCAGCCGTGTGAGGGTGGCCAGATCGCTGGATGCGGGGCCGAGTGTGGCGACGATTTTGGTGAAACGATGCATGGCTGGGCGGTCTCCTCGTTGTTTCGTTGTTTTATGCGCGTTCTGTTTGATGATCAGCCGTTGGCGCGCTTGAGCAGGATATCGACGGCGGGCAGCGTCTTGCCCTCGAGGAATTCGAGGAAGGCGCCGCCGCCGGTCGAGATGTAGCTCACCTGATCGGCGATTCCGTATTTTGCGATGGCGGCGAGCGTGTCGCCACCACCGGCGATCGAATAGGCCTTCGATTCCGCGATGGCGCGGGCCACCGTTTCGGTGCCGTGACCGAATGCGTCGAACTCGAACACTCCGACCGGACCGTTCCACACCACGGTGCCGGCAGCCTTCAGCGTTTCCGCCAGTTTGGCGGCCGCCTTCGGGCCGATGTCCAGGATCATGTCGTCGTCGGCCACGTCATCGACCGCCTTGACGGTGGCTTCTGCGTCGGCAGCGAAGGCCTTCGCGCATACGACATCTTCCGGCAGCGGCACGTTCGTCTTGGCCATCACGCGCTTTGCGGCGTCGACCAGATCGGCTTCGGCCAGCGACTTGCCGATCTTCTTGCCGGCGGCCAGCAGGAAAGTGTTGGCGATGCCGCCACCAACGATGAGCTGATCCACCTTGTCGGCCAGGTTTTCGAGCAGCGTGAGCTTGGTCGATACCTTGGAACCGGCGACGATGGCCGCCAGCGGGCGGGCCGGCTGGCCCAGCGCCTTGCCCAGTGCGTCCAGTTCGCTGGCCATCAGCGGACCGGCGCAGGCGACCGGTGCGTACTGGCCCATGCCGAAGGTGGTCGCCTCGGCGCGGTGGGCGGTGCCGAAGGCGTCGTTCACCCATACGTCACACAGCGCGGCGAGCTTCTTCGACAGCGCGTCGTCGCACTTCTTCTCGCCCTTGTTGGCGCGACAGTTCTCCAGCAGCACCACTTCGCCCGGTGCCACCTGTACGCCATCCACCCAGTTGGCGACCAGCTTCACTTCGAAGCCCAGCAGTTCGGACATGCGGCGCGCGATCGGCGCCAGCGAGTCCTCCGGCTTCAGTTCGCCTTCGGTCGGGCGACCGAGGTGGGAGGTGACCATGACCGCGGCGCCGGCGTCGCGCGCGGCACGGATGGCCGGCAGCGAGGCGCGGATGCGCGTGTCTTCGGTGATGTTGCCGGCGTCGTCCTGCGGCACGTTGAGGTCGGAGCGGATGAACACCCGCTTGCCCTTGAGATCGAGATCGGAAAGTCGCTTGAACTGCATGATGAATGCTCCGCGGTGCGTGATGGGCCTGTCAGGCGTGATCGAGTGGCGTTTCGGGACGGGCAAAAAACGAAGCGGGGCAGGGGCGCCCGCGCCCGCGCCCCGCTCGTCGACGCCGGATCCTTACTTGGCGCTCATCAGCGCGACGGTGGTGTCCAGCATGCGGTTGGAGAAGCCCCACTCGTTGTCGTACCACGACAGCACCTTGACCAGCTTGCCGTCTGCCGACACGCGGGTCTGGGTCGAGTCGAACACGCTGGAACGCGGGTCGTGGTTGAAGTCGATGCTCACCAGCGGCAGCGTGTTGTAGCCGAGGATGCCGGCCAGCTCGCCTTCCGAGGCGGCCTTCAGGATGGCGTTCACTTCATCCACGGTGGTGGCGCGCTTGGCGGTGAAGGTCAGGTCGACCACCGACACGTTGATGGTCGGCACGCGCATCGCAAAGCCGTCCAGCTTGCCGTTCAGTTCCGGGAGCACCAGACCGACCGCGGCGGCGGCGCCGGTCTTGGTCGGGATCATCGACTGGGTGGCGCTGCGGGCGCGCCGCAGGTCTTCGTGATAGACGTCGGTCAGCACCTGGTCGTTGGTGAAGGCGTGGATGGTGGTCATCAGGCCGGTATCGATGCCGATCTTGTCGTTCAGCGGCTTTGCCAGCGGGGCCAGGCAGTTGGTGGTGCAGCTGGCATTCGAAATGACGGTGTCGGTGGCCTTCAGCACGCCGTGGTTCACGCCATAGACGACGGTGGCGTCCACGTCCTTGCCGCCCGGCGCGGAAATGATCACCTTCTTGGCGCCGCCCTTCAGGTGGGCCGAGGCCTTTTCCTTGGTGGTGAAGAAGCCGGTGCATTCCATCACCACGTCGACGCCCAGTTCGCCCCACGGCAGTTCGGCCGGGTTGCGGTTGGCCAGCACGCGGATCTTGTCGCCATTGACCACCATGTAGTCGCCGTCGACGCTGACCGTGCCCGGGAACTTGCCGTGCGCGGTGTCGTACTGGGTCAGGTGCGCGTTGGTCTTCGGGTCGCCGAGGTCGTTGATCGCGACGATTTCGATGTCGTGGCGCTTGCCGCCTTCGTAGTGCGCACGCAGCACATTGCGGCCGATACGTCCGTAACCATTGATCGCAACCTTGATCGTCATTTCAGCAACTCCCTCTCCGTTGGGTGTGGATTCAAGAAAAGTCTTGGATTGTGCGGCGCAGCTTGTGGCTGCGCTGCGCCTAAATTGGCATTTGGAAACGCAAACGCGGCGGATTGCAGAACAATCCCGCCGCGTTGGCGCTTACCTGCCAAGCACTTGTCGTGCCGCCTTCGCCACCGCGTCCGCAGTGATGCCGAAAGCCTTGTACAGCTCGCCCGCCGGGGCCGATTCGCCGAAGTGGTCCAGACCCACTACCGCGCCTTCCAGGCCGACGTACTTGCGCCACAGATCGGTCACGCCCGCTTCCACCGCGACGCGCGGAACGCCGCGCGGCAGCACGGTTTCACGCCAGGCGGCGTCCTGCCGGTCGAACACGCTGGTCGACGGCATCGACACCACGCGCACCGTGATGCCTTCGGCTTCGAGCGATTTCTGCGCGGCCAGCGCCAGCGACACTTCGGAGCCGGTGGCAATCAGCACCGCTTCCACCTTGCCGGCCGCTTCGGACAGCACGTAACCACCCCGCGCGATGGCGGCGGTGGTCGCGGCATCGCGTGCGACGTGCGGCAGGTTCTGGCGCGAGAACATCATCGAGGTCGGGCCGTCGGCGCGCTTGATGGCCGATGCCCAGGCGGTCGCCGACTCCACCGTGTCGCACGGACGCCAGACATCCATATTGGGCATCAGGCGCAGCGTGGCGGTCTGTTCCACCGGCTGGTGAGTGGGGCCGTCTTCGCCGAGGCCGATCGAATCGTGGGTGAACACGAAGATCTGGCGCACCTTCATCAGCGCGGCCATGCGCAGCGCGTTGCGTGCGTATTCCGAGAACATCAGGAAGGTGGCGGTGTAGGGGATGAAGCCGCCGTGCAGCGCGATGCCGTTGGCCAGCGCCGCCATGCCGAATTCGCGCACGCCGTAATAGAGGTAGTTGCCGCCCGGATTGGCCGCGGAAATGCCCTTGGAACCGGACCACAGCGTCAGGTTGGAACCTGCCAGGTCGGCCGAACCGCCCAGCAGTTCCGGCAGCGCCGGCGCGAAGGCTTCGATGCAGTTCTGGCTGGCTTTGCGGCTGGCGATGTTCTCGGCCTTGCCGTCGAACTTCGCGATCGTGTCGGCCACCACCTGTTCGAAGTCGGCGGGCAGTGCGCCGCGCATGCGGCGGGTGAATTCGGCGGCCAGTTCCGGGTGTTCGGCGCTGTAGGCGGTGAAGCGGGCGGTCCATTCCTCTTCCGCCTTCTTGCCGGCCGGACGACCGTCCCAGGCGGCGTATACGTCGGCCGGAATCTCGAACGGGGCGTGGGTCCAGCCGATGTGGGCGCGGGCAGCTTCGATTTCGGCGGCGCCCAGCGGCGCACCGTGCACGTCGTGGCCACCGGCCTTGTTCGGCGATCCGAGGCCGATCACGGTGCGGCAGCAGATCAGCGTCGGGCGCGCGGTATCGGCCTTGGCGGCGCGGATGGCGGCGTCGATGGCGGCGGCGTCATGGCCGTCGACATCCGGAATGACCTGCCAGCCGTAGGCTTCGAAGCGCTTCGGCGTGTCGTCGGCGAACCAGCCCTTGACGTGGCCGTCGATCGAAATGCCGTTATCGTCGTAGAAGGCGATCAGCTTGCCCAGGCTCTGGGTGCCGGCCAGCGAACAGGCTTCGTGCGAAATGCCTTCCATCAGGCAGCCGTCGCCGAGGAAGCACCAGGTGTAGTGATCGACCACCGAATGGCCAGGGCGGTTGAACTGGGCGGCCAGCGCGCGCTCGGCCAGCGCCATGCCGACCGCGTTGGCAATGCCCTGACCCAGCGGGCCGGTGGTGGTTTCCACCCCCGGTGCGTAACCGTGTTCCGGGTGGCCCGGCGTCTTGGAATGCAGCTGGCGGAAGGACTTCAGGTCGTCGATCGACAGGTCGTAGCCGCTCAGGTGCAGCAGCGCGTACAGCAGCATCGAGCCGTGGCCGTTGGACAGCACGAAGCGGTCGCGATCGGCCCAGTTCGGGTTGGCCGGGTTGTGCTTCAGGTGATGGCGCCACAGCACTTCGGCGATTTCCGCCATGCCCATCGGGGCGCCGGGATGACCGGAGTTGGCTTTCTGGACGGCATCCATCGCGAGGGCGCGGATGGCACCGGTGATCGGATTGAAGCCTGCTTTCGGGGTGACGGAGGGGGCGCTCATCAGACGGGGTTCCGGCCGGAAAAACCTGCAATTATCCGCGAAAACAAGGACTCACGCCAGCCGTGTTGCGGCGCAAGAGCGGTGCGGATTTGCGGCGGAAAGTGGCCGGAAATGGCCTCAAAGGGCGCGGGCACAGGCTTTGCCCGCAGCGACGGCCGCTCCGGTCAGTAGCGGGCGCGCGCCTTGCGCCCGTTTTCGACCAGCCGGAGGATGAGCGGGGTGAAGATGAGCTGCATCGCCAGATCGATCTTGCCGCCCGGAATCACGATGGTGTTCGCGCGCGACATGAAGGCGCCGCCCATCATGGCCAGCAGGTACTGGAAGTCGATGCCGCGCGGGTTGGCGAAGCGGATCACCACCATGGACTCTTCCGGCGTCGGGATGGAGCGCGCGATGAAGGGGTTGGAGGTATCCACCATCGGCACGCGCTGGAAGTTGATGTGCGTGTTCTCGAACTGCGAACAGATGTAGTGCACGTACTCCGGCATGCGGCGCAGGATGGTGTCGGTCACCGCCTCGGTGGTGTAGCCGCGCTGTTCGCGGTCACGGTGCAGCTTCTGTATCCACTCGAGATTGATGATGGGCACCACGCCGATGCGCAGGTCCACGTGCTGCGCGATGTCCACCTTGTCGGTTTTCACCGCCCCGTGCAGGCCTTCGTAGAACAGGATGTCGGTGCCCGGCGGAATGTCTTCCCAGGGGGTGAAGGTGCCGGGCGGCTGACCGTAGGGAGCGGCTTCCGCCTCGTTGTGCAGGTACTTGCGGATGCGCCCGCTGCCTTCGTTGCCGTACTGGCAGAACAGCGTTTCCAGTTCTTCGAACAGGTTGGCGTCAGAGCCGAAGTGGCTGAAGTGGTCATTGCCGGCCGCCGCCTCCCGCGCCATGGCTTCCTTCATGTCCTCCCGGTTGTAGCGGTGAAAGGCGTCGCCCTCGACGATGACCGGATTCACGCCCTCGCGCCGGAAAATGTGCTGGAAGGTGCGGGTGACCGTACTGGTGCCGGCGCCCGAAGAGCCGGTGATCGCGATGACGGGGTGGCGGGCTGACATCCGGGGTTGTTTCCTGTGGCCGGGGCGCGGTGGCTCAGAAGGCCGAGAACAGGCCGCGCGAATTGAACAGCGGCGAAGTGTATTCGCGATCGAGCCCCTGATCGCTTTCGTGGTGGTACTGCACGATGCGGCGCACCTCCTCGCGCGAACCGAAGATCAGCGGCGTGCGGCTCTGCAGGCTGCGCGGCGTCAGCTCCAGGATGCGCTGCCGGCCGTTGGTGGCTGCGCCGCCGGCCTGTTCGATCAGGAAGGCGATCGGATTGGCTTCGTACATCAGCGAAATGCGGCCGGGCGAGGGCGGCTGCATGGTGTCTTCCGGATACATGATGACGCCGCCGCGGGTGAGCACGCGGAAGGTTTCCGCCACCAGCGACGCGATCCAGCGCATGTTGAAGTCTTCGCCACGCGGGCCGGTCTGGCCGGCCAGGCATTCCTCGACATAGCGCTTGACCGGCGGCTCCCAGAAGCGGGATTTCGACGCATTGATCGCGAATTCGCTGGTGTGGGCCGGAATCTTCATCTGCGGATGGGTCAGGATGAAGGCACCGATGTCGCGGTCCAGCGTGAAGCCATCGACACCCTCGCCGGTGGTGAGCACCAGCATGGTGGACGGGCCGTACAGCGCGAAGCCGGCGCACACCTGTTCTGTGCCCGGCTGCAGGAAGTCGGAAAGCTGCGGCTCGGCCCCCGGATTCGGCGCGTGCAGCACCGAGAACAGGCTGCCCACCGTCAGATTCACGTCGATGTTGTTGCTGCAGTCCAGCGCGTCGAACAGCAGCAGGTACTTGCCGCGCGGCGGCTCGTCGGGCGTGGGGATGAAGCCATCCAGCCCCTCGGGCGCCAGCGCGGCCAGGTGGCCGCCCCATTCGCACTCGCGCTGCATCGCCTCGTTGGCGATGGCGTCGAGTTTCTGGACGACACGACCCGACAGATTGATCGCCGCGCCGCTGCCGACCGCCTCGAAACTGCCGAGCGAGCCGACCAGTGCTCCCTTGTTTACATGATTGGAAATGATCTTGACTGCGGTGGCCACCGCGTTCAGCAGGCTTGAAAAGATCCCGCTGGCTTGCGGGTGTCGCTGCTGGGCTTCGATGGTGTAACGCGTCAGGGTCTTGCGCCCTTCACTCATGACAGCCTCCTCCGGTCCCGGTGTCGATTCCATCCTAGCCGGAGCATGGACCGGCTGTCACATGAGTCGGGTGGCAACAGCGGGCGAGGCCGGCTCGAGCCTGGATTGCTGCGCGTGCGGAGCGATGTGTTCCGCCGCATGCAACAGAGTGTGCAATGCAAAAAAATACCCCGGACTCTTGCGAGCCGGGGTATGAATCCACAAACAAGGTTGTGGAGGAGGAGCCTGTGTCACCTGTCGGTTTTCATTGAGCTGACAGGGTTTGACGATGATCTGTTCGCTTCGGACAACGTGCGGTATGTTTCGGTTCCGCCGCGTTTCGTCTGCTGTTGCGGTGCAATATATCTGGATTCAGTCTTTGTTGAAAATAAGATGTTTTGATAGGATCAATCAAACATTCTTATCTGGATTGATATGGCAACGCAGTGGACCCGGGGTGTATCACTCCGACAGCTCAGGATTTTCGAAGCGGTCGCGCGGCTGGGGTCCATTTCTCGGGCAGCCGAGGAACTGCATCTGACCCAGCCTGCGGTGTCCATGCAGGTGAAGGCGCTGGATGGTCTGATCGGGCTGCCGCTGATCGAAACGCTGGGCAAGAAGCTGCGCGTGACAGAGGTCGGCATGGAAATCGCGCGCCACGCCCGCGCGATCGAACACCAGCTGGCCGAAGCCGAGGCCGCGCTGGCGCAGATGGCGACCGGTCATTCCGGCCTGGTGTCGGTGGGCGTGGTCAGTACCGCCAAGTATGTTGCACCGCGGCTGCTGATGGCCTTCCGCGAACGTTATCCGGACGTGCAGGTGCGCATTTCGCTGCACAACCGCGACGACATCTTCCGCCACCTCGAGGACAACCTGATCGACGTGGCCATCATGGGGCGTCCGCCGGCGGCGCTCGGCTGCGAAGCCCACGTGTTCGCCGAGCATCCGCTGTCGGTGCTGGCCTGCGAGGGGCATCCTCTGGCGGGCGGAAAGACGGTGACGGCGGAAGATCTGGGCCATGAGGCCTTCCTGATCCGCGAACGCGGATCCGGTACCCGGGTGACCCAGGAGAGCTATCTGGTCGAACAGGGCATACGTCCGGCGGAAATCATCGAGCTGCCCAGCAATGAAATCATCAAGCAGGCGGCCATCGCCGGCATGGGCCTGGCTTTCCTGTCCGAACACACCTGCCAGCTCGAACTGCGCACCGGCGTGCTGTGCCGTATCGCGGCGCCGGGCACGCCCATCGTGCGCAACTGGCATGTGGTGTACCGCGACCGCAAGAACCTGCTGCCGGCCGCGCTCGCGTTGCGCGACTTCCTGATGCACGAGGGCGGGCGGCTGGTGAATTCGCAGGTGGCGCCGGTGCATCTGCCGGTGCACCACGGCTGACGTCCGTGCCTTGAGGCGGCACCCGCCTCTTAAGCCGTAGCGGGTGTGCGCCTCAACGACCGCCGTGGGCGGACAGCCAGTCCATCCATTCCCGGTAGAGGTCGGCGCTGGCGCCGACCACCACGGGTGTCTTGCGGCCGGGAGCCATGTCCAGCGCCTCGCCGTCGAGCATCGAGCAGCGCGCGCCGGCTTCGGCCGCGATCAGGCTGCCGGCGGCGAAATCCCACATCATCTGGCCACCGTGCAGATAGACGTCCAGCCGGGCGGCCGCGATGAAACACCACTCCAGCGCGCTGGAACCGAAGTTGCGCTGCGAGTAGAAGGGCGACTGGGTGGCGAGGGCGTCGCCCAGCGCCTTCGGGATGCGCTTGAAATCGACCCCGGCCACCGCGTCCATCAGGTGACGGGCTGGCGTGCGCAGCGGCAGCGGGTTGCCGTTCAGGAAGGCGCCGCCGCCTTCATGCGCATAGAAGGCCTCGTCGGTCATCGGGTTGTACACCACGCCGTAGCGGGTGCGTCCGCCCTGGATGTAGGCGATGGCCACACCGAAGAAGGGAATGCCGTTGACGAAATTGGTGGTGCCGTCGATCGGATCGATGCACCAGATGCCGTCTTCGCTTTCATGCCACAGCCTCAGCTGTACCGACTCCGGCATTTCCTCGCCCAGCACCGGGCGGTCGATGATGCGGGGCAGGCGTTCGATCAGCGCTTCCTGCGCCGCCAGATCGACCACGGTAAACAGGCTGCCGTCGTCCTTCTGGTTGCGCTGGGCAGTCAGGAAGTGCGGCATGATCACCTCGCGGGCGACGCTGCGCGCGGTGTCGACGATCTGTTGCAGGGTGGATGAGCTCATGGTCGTCCGTCAGTGTGCCGTGCTTTTGATCCGGATGCACCCCGTCAGCGCGGCGTGGCAGTATCGTTCGCGGCGGTGGCCGGCCGTACAGGCCTGTCCCGACTGATTACGGCGGTCGCCACCTGCACCTGAGGCCGGCTGGCGCGGTCGCCGTGTCGTATCGAGCGTTCTTGCAGTGCACAAATAATAACACGATGATTCCACGCTTCTTTTGCTCTCTGCCCGACCAGCCCTCCGGCGTGGTCGACCTGCCGGCGCCGGTGGCGCATCACATCGAGCGCGTGCTGCGCCTGAGCGCCGGCGATGCGGTCACGCTGTTCGACGGGCGCGGCAGCGAGTTTTCCGCCCGCCTGCTGCGCAGCGGCAAAACCCTGCAGGCCGACATCAGCGGCGAGGCGCGGCCACAGCGCGAGTCTCCGCTGTCGGTCACGCTGATGCAGTGTCTGGCCGCCTCCGACAAGATGGACTGGATCGTGCAGAAGGCGGTCGAGCTCGGCGTGGCCCGGGTGCAGCCGGTGGTCAGCCGCCGCGCGGTGGTGAAACTGGCCGGCGAGCGTGCCCAGCGCAGGGTCGAGCACTGGCAGCAGATCGCGGTGTCAGCCTGCGAGCAGTGCGGCCGCAATGTCGTGCCCGAGGTGACACCGCTGCTGACGCTGCCGCAGGCCCTGGCCGGTGCGTCAGGCCAGCGTTTCGTGCTGCACCCGGAAGGCGGAATCCCGCTGAAGTCGGCCGGGCTGCGTGCCGATGAAGCGCTCACCGTGCTGATCGGCCCCGAAGGCGGTTTCGACGACGACGAGCTGGCGGTCGCCCGCGCGGCGGGTTTCCGGCCGCTCACGCTGGGGCCGCGGGTGCTGCGCACCGAAACTGCCGGCGCCGCCGTGCTGGCCGCCCTCAATACCGTGATCGGAGATTTCTGATGTTCGCGTCGCTGTCGCAGCAGGTCGAACCGATGGACGAGGAAAGGCTGGAGCGCGCGGTATCGCGGCTGCGCGCCGATCTGCTGGACGCGCAGTATTCGGTGCTGGAACAGGCCCGCACGCCGGTGGTGGTGCTGATCGCCGGCATCGCCGGTGCCGGGCGCGGGCGGGTGGTCAATACGCTGAACGAATGGATGGACCCGCGACACATCCGCACCAGCGCCTTCGGTCCGCGGGACGAAGCCGAGCGCCAGCGTCCGCACATGTGGCGCTACTGGCAGGCGCTGCCGTCGCGCGGCCGGACCGCCATCATTTTCGAAGGCTGGTACACCGAGGCGATCGACGCCCGGGTGAACCGCCGTATCAAGCGCCACGCGTTCTGGCACACGCTGCACGAAATCCAGCGCTTCGAGCGCATGCTGGCGATGGAAGGCGCGGTGGTGCTGAAGTTCTGGCTGCATCTGGATGCCGACCGCCAGCGTGCGCATTTCCGCGAACTGGAGCGCGACAGGGCCACCCGCTGGCGGGTGACCGCCGAGGACTGGCGCGCGCATCGCCAGCACAAGCGCATCTGCAAGGTGGCGGAAGAGGCGATCCGCATGTCGGACACGGTACATGCGCCGTGGCATCTGATCGACGCCAGCGATCTCGGGCAGGCGCAACTTGCGGTTGGTAAGGTCATCCTGAAAGCGCTGAAGACCGCGCTGTCCGGACAGCGGCGCACCGCCGCGCCGGCGCTGCCGCCGCTGGTGGTGCCGAGCGAACAGCCGGCGCAGCCGGCACGGGTCGTGACCAAGCCGATGTCCAAGCACGACTACGAGCCGGAACTGGAGCACCTGCAGGGCCGGCTCAACATGCTGCTGCGCCATCCGGCGTTCGCGCGCCGTTCGCTGGCGGTGGTGTTCGAAGGCATGGACGCCGCCGGCAAGGGGGGCGCGATACGCCGCATCACCCACGCGCTGGATGCACGCAACTACCGGGTGCATCCGGTGGCGGCGCCGACCGAGCACGAGCGGCGCTATCCCTGGCTGTGGCGCTTCTGGCGCGATGTGCCGCGTGATGGCCGGGTGGCGCTGTTCGACCGCTCCTGGTACGGACGGGTGCTGGTCGAGCGGGTCGAGGGCTTTGCCGCCGAGCCGGACTGGTCGCGCGCCTATGAAGAGATCAATGCCTTCGAGCAGGAATGGACCGAGCACGGCATCATCGTCTGCAAGTTCTGGCTGGAGGTCAGCGCCGACGAACAGCTGCGCCGTTTCAACGAGCGCGGCCGCCGGCGCTTCAAGCGCTTCAAGATCACGCCCGAGGACTGGCGCAACCGCGAACGCTGGGGTGATTACCTGCCGGCGGTGCAGGACATGCTGGCCCGAACCCATACCGAACGGGCGCCCTGGGCAGTGGTGGTGGCCGACGACAAGTACCGCGCCCGCCTCGCCATACTCGAATCGCTGTGCGAGCGCCTGGAATCCGAATTGCAATGACACGCATCTGGGTCAACGGCGGGTCATCCGCTGCGGCTAAAATCAGCGCATATCTCTGACCGGACACCGCATGCACGCCGATCCCGATTCGCGGCGCTTCGTCGCCTGGGTGCGCAGCGCCGCACCCTATATCCACGCCTTCGGCGGTCGCACCTTCGTCATCGCCGTCGGCGGCGAAGTACTCCAGGGCCCGCTGGCCAATTCCCTGGTGCAGGACTGCAACCTGCTCGCCGCGCTCGGCATCAAGCTGGTGCTGGTGGTGGGCGCACGCCCGCAGATCGAGGAAGAACTCGCGGCCCGCAGCCTGGAAGCCCGCTACCACAAGGGCTTGCGCGTGACCGACGCGCAGGCGATGGAATGCGTCAAACGCGCCAACGGGGCCATCCGCATCGACGTCGAGGCGCTGTTCTCTCAGGGCCTGCCCAACACGCCGATGGCCGGCAGCACCATCGAAGTGGCCTCCGGCAACTTCCTGACCGCCCGCCCGGTCGGCGTGGTCGATGGCATCGATCACGGCTATACCGGCACCGTGCGCAAGGTTGACGTCGAGGCGCTGAATGACGCGCTGGCCGACAGCGACATCGTGCTCATCCAGCCCTACGGCTATTCGCTGACCGGCGAGGTGTTCAACCTCAGCATGGAAGAGGTGGCCGAATCGGTCGCGGTGGCGCTGCAGGCGACCAAGCTCATCTACCTGTGCGACGCGCCGGGCATCGTCGACGAATCGGGCGAACTGGTGCCCGAACTGACTGCAGACGAAGCCACGCAGTGGCTGAAGGCCGGCCGTGGCATCACCGAGGACCTGGGTCTCTACCTGCCTCGGGCCATCCGCGCGGTGAAGCTCGGCGTGGCACGTGCCCACATGATCGATCGCGACCTCGACGGCGCGCTGCTGCTGGAATTCTTCACCACCCAGGGCGTGGGCACCGTCATTTCGCGCGAGCGGCTGGCGCGCATGCGCCACGCCGGCGTCGAGGACGTGCCCGCCATCGCCGGCCTGATCGCGCCGCTGGAGGCTGACGGCACGCTGGTCAGCCGCGGCCGCGAACGGCTGGAGCGCGAGATCGACCGCTTCAGCGTGCTCGAACACGACGAGGTCATCATGGGCTGCGCCGCCTTCTATCCCTATCCGGAAGAGGCGATGGCCGAACTGGCCTGTCTGGCGGTCATGCCCGAATACCGTCGTCACGGCTACGGCGAGCAGATCCTGAGCTATGTCGAAACCCGCGCCCGCGCCGAAAAGATACGCGACCTGTTCGTGCTCACCACGGTGACCGCGCACTGGTTCGTCGAGCGCGGGTTCAAGGAGGCCGGCATCGACGCGCTGCCGCGGGTGCGGCGGGAGAACTACAACCCTCAGCGCCGCAGCAAGGTGCTGGTGAAGCGACTGTGACGCCGCCGGAGCCCTGCGCATGCTCCGACTGCTGAACCGCCGCATCGGCGTGCTGCAGGGGCGGCTGGTCGCATCAGTGCTGCTGCTGGCCGGCGCGCTGTGCGGCGTGCTGCTGTGGTCGGGCAGCGAGCTGGCCGCCCAGCTGGTCGCGCGTGAGGCGGTACGGCTGGATTACCTGAGCGCCGACATGCAGACCCGTCTGAGCGCCGCGGTCACCGGTGATCCGGCCCGGCTGGCGACCGAACTGGGCACGCTGCGCCGGCTCGGCCAGCTTGTCTACGCCGAAGTCCGGGACGATGCGGGACGGGTGCTGGTCGCGGACGGCGGCCCGGCCGCGCTCGGTCCGCCTCACGCCGACCTGCAGGCGGCGCTGGACAGCGGCCGCGGGCGTTACGAAATGCGGGTCGAGCTGCTGCAGCCCGGCCGCCGCGCGCCGGTGGGCGTACTTCGTGCCAGCGCCGATCTGTCCGGACTGCAGGATTCCCTCCAGCTGCTGCGCGCCGGCGCTGCGGTGCTGATCGCGCTGGTGCTGGTGCTGCATGCGCTGCTGGTGCGCTGGGTGCTGGGCGGCGTGCTCGACGGCGTCAGCGCGATCGAGAACCGGGCGGTGGCACTGCGCCGCGCAGAGGACGTGGCGCCGCTGCCGGTGCGGGGCGATGACGCGCTTGCGCGGCTGACCCGCGCCTTCAACCAGATGGTGCAGGCGCTCGACGAGCGGGTGACCGCGCTGCGCAAGAGCGAGTCGCGCTTTCACGCGATCGCCGATTTCACCTTCGGCGTCGAAGCCTGGTTCAGCCCGCAGGGCCGGCTGATCTGGGTGAACCGCTCGATCGAACGGGTGACCGGCTATACGCCGCTGGACTGTCTGCTGGCGGAAGATCTGGCGTCCATGCTCATTCACGAGAAGGACCGCCGCATCTTCGCTGCCCGCGCGCGTGACGCGCTGGCCGGTGCCAGCGGCGAGAACTTCGAGGTGCGGCTGCTGCACCGCGAGGGATCGGTCGTGTGGGTGGCGCTGAACTGGCAGCCCATCTACGACGAAGGCGGCATCTGCCTCGGCGTGCGGGTGTCGGCGGACGACATCCAGAGCCGCAAGGAAGCCGAACTGAAGCTGCTGGACACCGTGACCGCGCTGCGTCGGGAACAGGGTCTGCGCGACTACTACCTGACACGCAGCGAGGAAGAGCGTTCGCGGCTTGAGGCGCTGCTCGACCTGATCAATCTGGGCGTGCTCTTCGTCGACCGCGATGGCCGCGCTCAGCACGCCAACCGCATGCTCAAGGCGATCTGGGGTTTCGCCCCGGACGAGAATCTGTCCGGCATGCGCGACGCGGTGCTGATCGACCGTACCGGGCACCTGCGGGCGGACGAGGAGGCCTACCGCGAACAGGTGAAGAAGGTGCTCGCCTCGCGCATCCCCAGTGCGCCGCTCGACATTCCGCTGCGTGACGGTCGCATCATCCGCGAACAGTCGGCGCTGGTACCGTCCGCCGCACCCGGCCGCTTCCTCGGTCGTGTGTGGATCTACGAGGACGTGACCGCCGAGCGGCGCGCGGCCGAGGCGCTGGTCAACATGGCCGAGCGCGATCCGCTGACCAATCTGTACAACCGCCGCCGCTTCCATGAAGAACTGGAGCGCATGATCGCCGAGGCTGGCCGCCGCAAGACCCAGCTCGGCCTGCTCATGTTCGATCTCGACGGCTTCAAGCCGGTGAACGACCTGTTCGGCCATCAGGCCGGCGACGAGGTGCTGGTGAGACTGGCGCGCGACGTGGGCGCCATCATCCGGCGTAACGAAATGTTCTTCCGGCTCGGCGGTGACGAGTTCGCGGTGCTGGCGCCGGATACCGACGAACAGGCGCTGACCGGGCTGGCGCGCCGGATCGGCGACAAGGTGGCGGGCATGGTGTTCGAATTCAACGGTCGCACGACCCAGGTCACCACCAGTACCGGCATCGGCATCTATCCGCTGCATGCACACAGCGGCGAATCGCTGCTGACCGCTGCCGATTCGGCGATGTATGCCGCCAAGAACGGCGGCAAGAACGCCTTCCGGATGTACGAACGTAGACACGGAACCTGAAGGCTGCCTGCATCGGGCAGACGCCTAAATGCCGCTGCGGCCGTAGAATCCGGTCTTCTTGTGGACACACGCTTTTTTGGAGTTTCAGATGGCACGCATGGTCAATTGCATCAAGCTCGGACGCGAAGCCGAAGGGCTGGATTTCCCCCCGATTCCCGGCGCGCTCGGCGCCCGCATCTATGAATCGGTGTCCAAGGAGGCGTGGCAGCAGTGGGTGAAGTACCAGACCATGCTGATCAATGAGAACCGCCTCAGCCTGATGGATGCGCGCGCCCGCAAATACCTGGCCGAACAGATGGAAAAGCACTTTTTCGGAGAAGGTGCGGACCAGGTCACGGGCTTCGTTCCCCCGTCCGCCTGAGCGCAACAGTTCTTCACGGGCGGGAAAAATTCCCCGTGATAGTTTCGCCGTCATGACTGTCAACACCCGCCGATCCAGCCTGTTGCAGGGGGCCAGGAGCTGTCCCTACTGCCTCAGTACCAACACCAAGGACTCCAGCTGGAAGAGTTCTGACGAGAAGGCCGGGCGTTTCTGGCTCAAGCCGGTTCGCTGCCGCAACTGCCACAAGCGTTTCGTGCGCTTCCGCAGGGTGCCGCTCGCGCTCGTCGGCGGGGCGCTGGCGCTGGGGCTGGCGAGCGCGGTGGTGGTCACTTTCCGAGGCGTTGATACCCGCAGCAAGTCGGAGCACGAAAAGCTGATCGCCGAGCTTGAACCGATGGAGGCCGAGCGCGCCCGCGCGCACACCGGCGATCCGGAGGCGCAGTACAGCTACGGCATGATGCTGTCGCAGGGGGGCTCCGGCAAGGCCGAGGATCTGGCCGAATCGATACGCTGGCTGGAACGGGCGGCCGAACAGGGACATGTGCGTGCCCAGTACGAACTCGCGCTGGCCTACAAGCTCGGCCGGGGCACGCTGCAGGACTACCCGGCGGCCGGCAGGTGGTTCATGGCGGCTGCGCGCAACGGTCACGTCGGGGCGCAGTACCACATGGGCCGGCTGCATCGCATCGGTGAAGGCGTGCCGGCGGACCTGATCCGGGCCTATGCCTGGTTCAACCGGGCCGCGGCGCAGGGTCATGGCGCGGCGCGCGGGGCGCGCGACGAAATCGCCGCGTCGCTGAAACCGGAACAGCTGGCGCAGGCGCAGGAACTGTCGCGCGCCAGTTCGATGCCGGACCCGGATCAGCCCTTGCCGGCGGCCGTCGTCCGGCCGGCCGAGCGCAGCGGGGACACGCGCGGCACCGAAACGCTGGCCGATGCGGGCGAAAAAAAGGCCGGCACCCGGCCGGCCGTGCTGCACTGAGCGGGCGCTTCAGTCGCTGGCGGCCGCCGCTTCCATCGCGGCCAGCCCGCCGTGCCGCACATCGGTGCCCTTCACCATGAACACCACGTACTGCGCCATGTTCTTCGAGTGGTCGCCGATGCGCTCGATCGCCTTGGCGATGAACAGCAGGTCCAGACCGCACGAAATGGTACGCGGGTCTTCCATCATGAAGGTGATGAGCTGGCGCATGATGGACTTGAATTCGGCGTCCACCTCCTTGTCCTGACGCACCACTTCGGTGGCGCTGCCGACGTCCATGCGCGCCAGCGAATCCAGCGTCCGGCGCAGCATGTCCACGGCCAGTGACGCGGCGTGGCGCAGCTCCACCCGCGGCACGAACACCGCGTCGGATTCCAGGATGTGGCGGCCCATCTTCGCGATCTTCTTCACTTCGTCGCCGATGCGCTCCAGGTCGGTGATGATCTTGACCACCGACATGATGACGCGCAGGTCGCCCGCCGCCGGCTGGCGTTTGGCGATCAGGTGGATGCAGGCGTCGTCCAGCTCGACCTCCATCGCATTCACCTTCTTGTCATTGGCGATCACCTCTTCGAGCATGGGCAGGTTGCGCTCGATCACGCCGCGCATCGCATGCTCGATCTGCTGCTCGATCAGGCCGCCCATCTGCAGCAGGCCGGTACGTACGCCTTCGAGCTCGTGGTCATAACGCTTGGAAATGTGTTCGCTCATGGCGGTGATCCGTCTAACGATGAAGGGCGGCACCCGGGGCGGGTGCCGGTCTGTCAGGCATGCAACGTGCGCACGCCGTCCGGCGACGACACGAGCGCCACATCGGCGCGGCGACGGGCGAACAGGCCGTTGGTGACGGTACCGGTCAGGTGATCCAGTTCGGTTTCGAAAGCCGCCGGGTCGGTGATCTTCAGGCCCGCCACATCCAGGATGAGGTTCCCGTTGTCGGTCACGAAGCCTTCACGCAGCTTTGGAATGCCGCCCATGCGCGTAAGTTCGCGGGACACCAGGCCGAGTGCCATCGGAATGACCTCGATCGGCAGCGGGAAGCGGCCCAGCACCTCGACGCACTTGGAGTGATCGGCGATGCAGACGAAGCAGTCGGATGCCGCCGCCACGATCTTCTCGCGCGTCAGCGCGCCGCCGCCGCCCTTGATCAGGTTGAGACCGGGGTCGATCTCGTCGGCGCCGTCGACATAGACCGGAATGCGCCGGCCGGAGGCGATGGCCTCGTCCAGCGACAGCACCGGAATGCCGTGGCTGCGCAGGCGCGCGGCCGACGCTTCCGAACTGGCGATCGCGCCGGCCACCGCGATTTTCTCGGCGGCCAGCAGGTCGATGAAATGGTTGGCGGTCGAGCCGGTACCGACGCCGAGCAGTTCGCCCGGCACCACATGGGGCAGGGCGGCGCGCGCCACCGCGATCTTCAGTTCGTCTGCAGTCATGAATGGAATCCTGGGTTCAGCCGACCCGGGCTTCGTCGTGGATGAAGGCCTTGTACGCGAGGTGCGGGATCAGCAGGTGTAGCGGCATTCTAAGCCAGTGGCTGCGCGCGTAGAGAATGTGCCGGCGCGCACGGCGCCAGGTCGAGTCGCTGCTCGGGTGCAGCGCATACATCGAGGCGTCGATCAGATGATCGGTCAGCGCCCCTGTCCAGCGGCGGCCGAGACGGCGGTCGCACTCTTCGGCGATCGCCTCCGGCACTGCGGTGCCGAACACCCGCTGCGCGAAGCGCAGGGCCAGCAGCACCGGGTATTCGAGCTGGTGCGCCTGCGCCTGCGGCAGCAGGCGTTCCCAGAAACTCTCTTCGGACGAGAATTCGCCGATCAGGCAGTGCAGGTCGTACAGGTCGCGCAGGCCTTTCTGCAACTCGCCGTAGAACAGATGGCAGGCGGAATGCATGACCATGTCCACCGGCGACAGCACCCGGAAAATGTCCGGGCAGTGCGGCACCTGCACCGGTCGTGCATCGGCGATCAGCCGCGCCGGATCGGGAATGTGGCCCGAAGTCGGCGGCACGATGGTGTGGTGGAGGTCGATCACGGTGCCGCGCGTGAAATGTTCGATCGGCGGCAGTTCGTGCATCCACTGGCGGTAGTAGCGCTGGTCGTAGGCGTTCAGGTGGGTGGGTCGCCAGCCGTGGCGGAACAGCGCGCCTTCGGCCGGGTCCAGGCTGGCTTTGGCCACCATCAGGTCGATGTCGCCGAATAGGCGCGAACGCCCCGCCCGCAGGCCGGCCACCGCATAGGCGCCGCCCTTGAGCAGCACCACCGGTTCGCCGAGCGCGGACAGCGCGCTGGCGATCACCGCCAGTTCGAGCAGCAGCGACTGCCGGTGCAGCGCCGCGATGCGCAGCGCCGCGTCGAGATGGAAGAGCACCGGCTCCGGCACCGTGACCCTGTCGCCGGCGTCACGCAGCACTTCGGCAAGCTGTCCGAGCAGATCGCTGGTACGTGCCTGACCGATCAGGGCTTCCCAGTCGCGTGCGCCGAAACCTGCGGTGATGTCCGGATGGGCGAGTGCGTTCGCCAGATGCCTGTCTGTTCGTCTGTTCATCGAAGCGGAATGGAAGCTCGGGGTGACGCGCCCGGCATCAGGCCGGGCGGGAACAGATGGATTCCAGCACCGGCACGATCTGGTCCAGCGAGCCGTAGCGCGCAGTGTAGCCGTCGCAGGCCTCGACCAGACGCCCCATGGCCTGAAAGCCGGTCACGCCCAGACGCGGGTAATTGAAGGCATTGCTCACCAGCGACATGAACATGCGCGCGCGTCCCATGGGCTGGACCGCACATTCGCTGCCGGTTTCGAACTTCGGCAGCACCACCCAGCGTGGCTGTACACGGCTCAGTGCTTCCTCGACGCTGGAACGCGGCGGTTTCAGATGGGCCACTGTTCCCTTGGCGGTGTCATGCGCCATCGGGCCGATGACCGGATCGCCGGGCAGTCCGCGCACGATGTCGATCGAGCGGTTCTTCAGGCTGACCGGGCGCGGCAGGGGCAGCAGCAGTCCGTCTTCAAGGCCGACCATGGCCAGTTCGTCCGACAGCAGGCGCCAGCCGCGCAGCGCGAGTCCGGCGCACAGCGTGCTCTTGCCCGAGCCGGGCGGCGCGGCCAGGATGAGCCCCTGGCCGTCACGCTCGAGCACCGCGGCGTGAATGATGAGGTAGTGCTGGGCGTGGTTGGTGAACACCCAGTTCAGCCCCCACTCGAGCATGGCGAAAGCCTGATCGCCGGGCAGGGGCTTGAAGGGCTGCATGCCTTCGAAGCGGAACACCGACTGCGGTCGCACGAAGGTGCGCAGCCCGTCGCCGCGGCCCACCTCGACCGCGTAATCGCAGAAGGTGTCGTCGTCGGCGAGCCGGTAATCGGCGTACAGCGTCGCCAGGCCGTCCGCCACCTGGGCGTGGCGCGAGCGGATGCCGGTGACGAAGCGCCCGATGTGCAGCCTCAGCCCGTCCGGGGCGCGGAGGCGGTCCTGCAGATCGCTGCGGGACAGCGAGGAGAGCGGTGCGCCGGACATCGCTCAGTCGAGGCGCCGGATCAGGCCATGTACCGCCAGATCCTCGAGCAGTCCGGCCAGCGATTCCGCGTCCGGCGCATCCGGAAGCGACGCCAGTGTGGCGGTATCTGCCGCACCGTCACGCAGCCGTTCGATGATCTGGCCGGCCAGCGGTGACAGCAGGGTGGTGGAGGTTTTCAGCGCGTCATACAGCACGCATCCATCCTCCCAGTGGAGTATGGAAATCAGGGGTGCGTGAGGCAGGGTCCAGCCTGGGTCCAGGCTCATACCTGGATGCTGGATTCCTGGCTGCCGTTGCACCACAGATTGGGGTAGGACGAATAGAAGGACTTGAAGCGGTCGCTGAACTGGGTGGTCAGCGCGGAGGTGCCGCTGGTGAAGGCGTTACGGAACACCGTGATCACGCCGGTGGCGGTCTGCATGTCCGAGAACGGGAAGCGGTCACCATAGAACTGCGCGTTCAGCAGCGCGGCAACCGCGTGGAACGCGACGTTGCGCATCGAATTCACCTTGTTGCTCGGGCACCAGGAACCGAGTGCGGACGTGGTCTGATCCACGGCCTGCTGCAGTGTCACGTTGCCCGATGCGTAGAAGGCGCAGCCGAACACGGTGTTGAACTTCGCGCTCTTCAGGTAGGGGCTGAAAATGCTGACGTTGTCCCAGAGCGCGCTGCCGTTCTGGTTGCTGCTCTTCCAGTAGCCGGGGCTGCAGCCGCAGGGTCGCGGCGTGCCGGCGTTCGACAGGTTGCCGGACGCGATTTCCGAGCCGGTGCAAGTGCCCCACACGCTGGTGCCGAAAGCGGAACGGCTGGTCACCGACAGCAGCACGCCGGCGCCTGCGACGCCGCCGGTGGCAATCTTGCGACGCCCGGCGTTCACCGCCTGCGTTGAGGTCTGCTGCAGGTCGCTGTCGACGGCCGGAGTGTTCTGGTCACGCTCGTTCATATTCGTTTCACCGAAGGGCTGTTGCCGCGGATGTTATCGCGCCTTGCCACACGGGGACGCCGACTGCTTCACGGCGCCGGGGATGTGGCCGGGGCAGATCGATCCATGGGCTGATGCTGAGTCAGAAGCAAGAAGCAGGCCGTCGGGATTTTCTCCATGCAAGCCGATGATTGGAATTGTGTTTTCACAATTTTTCAATCCCTTGGCTGGCTGCTGCCTCTGCCACTGTAAAGTCCGCCGACGCCGATCCGGCCCGTCTCTTTCGGAGAAGTGGCCGGATCGGCGCCCGCATGGGCCGGCGTCGGGTGTCAGCGCCGGGCCGGCGGCAGGTCGGTGCAGCTGCCTTCAGCGACCTCGGCGGCCAGGCCGATGGACTCGCCCAGCGTCGGGTGCGGATGGATGGTGTGGCCGATGTCGACCGCGTCCGCGCCCATCTCGATCGCCAGGGCGACCTCGCCGATCATGTCGCCGGCCGAGGTGCCGACGATGCCACCGCCGACAACGCGGTGGGTGTCCGCGTCGAAGATGAGCTTGGTGAAGCCTTCGTCGCGGCCGTTGGCGATGGCCCGTCCACTGGCCGCCCACGGGAACTTGCCGACGGTCACCTTGCGGCCCTGGGCCTTGGCCTCGTCTTCGGTCAGACCGACCCAGGCGACTTCCGGGTCGGTGTAGGCGACCGACGGAATCACCGTGGCGTCGAAGTGGCGCTTGTGACCGGCGATCACTTCCGCCGCGACATGGCCCTCGTGCACCGCCTTGTGCGCCAGCATGGGCTGACCGACGATGTCGCCGATGGCATGGATGTGCGCGACGTTGGTCCGCATCTGGCTGTCCACCGGAATGAAACCGCGCTCGTCTACGCGCAGGCCGGCCGCTTCGGCGTTCAGCTTGCGACCGTTCGGCGATCGACCGACCGCCACCAGCACGCGGTCGTAGCTCTGCGGTTCGGCCGGCGCCTTCGCACCTTCGAAACTCACCTTGATGCCATCGGCGGTCGCTTCCGCCCCGGTCACCCGGGTGTTCAGCATGACCGCGTCGAAGCGGTGGGCGTTTTTCTTCTCCCACACCTTGGCCAGATCGCGGTCGGCGCCCTGCATCAGGCCGCCAGTCATTTCGACCACGTCGATGCGGGCACCCAGCGTCGAATAGACGGTGGCCATTTCCAGCCCGATGATGCCGCCGCCGATCACCAGCATCCGTTTCGGGATGTCGGCCAGCAGCAGTGCGCCGGTCGAATCGACGACGCGCGGGTCGTCCGGCATGAAGGGCAGCTTCACGGCCTGGCTGCCGGCGGCGACGATGCAGTGGCCGAACTTCAGCACCTTCTTGTCGCCGGTTTCCGCCTTGCCGTCGCCGGTGGTCAGTGCGATCTCGACATGGTTCGGGTCGATGAAGCGGGCGGTGCCGCGCACCACCTTCACCTTGCGCGCCTTGGCCATGCCGGCCAGACCGCCGGTCAGCTTGCCGACCACCTTGTCCTTCCAGCCGCGCAGCGCGCCGATGTCGACCTCGCGCGCGCCGAATTTGATGCCGTGCGCCGCCAGCGCTTCGGCCTCGTCGGCCACGGCGGCCACGTGCAGCAGCGCCTTGGACGGGATGCAGCCCACGTTCAGGCAGACGCCGCCCAGCGTGGCGTAGCGCTCGACGATGACCACCTCGAGGCCGAGGTCGGCGGCACGGAAGGCGGCCGAATAGCCGCCGGGGCCGCCACCGATCACCAGTACGGCGCAGCTTTCGTCGACCCTGGCGGGGGCACTGCCGGTGGCGGTCACCGGCGCGGCGGTTGCGGCTTGTGCGGGGGCCGGGGCGACCGGCGCAGCCGCCGGTGCCGGCGCGGGCGCCGCCTCGGCAGCGCCCGTTGCCTCCATCGTCAGCACCACGCTGCCTTCCGATACGCGGTCGCCGACCTTCACCCGCAGTTCGACGATGCGGCCGGCCTGCGGCGCGGGGATGTCCATCGTGGCCTTGTCGGACTCCAGCGACATCAGCGGCGCGTCGGCGTCCACCGTGTCGCCCGGCTTCACCATGATTTCGATGATGGGCACGTCCTTGAAGTCGCCGATGTCGGGAATCTTTACAGTCAGTGTGCTCATGTTTCGCTCCCTCACATCAGCACGCGGCGCATGTCGGCCAGCAGCGCGGCGACATGGGCGTTGAAGCGGGTGGCGGCCGCACCGTCGATCACGCGGTGATCGGCGGTCAGCGACAGCGGCAGGATGAGCCGCGGCTGGAATGCCGAGCCGTCCCACACCGGCTTCATCGTGGTGCGGCTGACGCCGAGGATGGCGACCTCCGGCGCGTTGATGATGGGTGCGAAACCGGTGCCGCCCAGACCGCCGACGCTGGAAATCGTGAAGCAGGCGCCCTGCATTTCCGCTGCCGACAGCTTTCCGTCGCGCGCCTTGGCCGCCAGTTCGCCGCATTCGGCCGCCAGCTGCGCCACGCCTTTTTTGTCCGCGTCACGGATGACCGGCACCACCAGTCCGCCCGGGGTATCGGCGGCGAAGCCGATGTGGCAGTACTGCTTCATGATCAGCGCCGGTTCTTCGGCCTGCAGGTCGATCGAGCTGTTGAACTCCGGAAATTTCTTCAGCGCCGAGCACACCGCCTTGATGATGAAGGCCAGCATGGTGAGCTTGACGCCGGCCTTGGCCTGTTCCGCGTTGATCTGCTGGCGGAAGGCTTCCAGATCGGTGACATCGGCGTCCTCGTGGTAGGTGACCGCCGGGATCATGGCCCAGTTGCGCGCGAGGTTGGCTGCCGACAGCTTGCGGATGCGCGACAGCGGCTTGCGCTCGATGTCGCCGAACTTGGTGAAATCGACCTTGGGCCAGGGCAGCAGATCCAGACCGCCGCCGGTGGCCACCGGCGCAGCGGCCGGCGCCTGCAGCGCGCCCTTGACGAAGGCGTTGATGTCCTCGCGCGTGATGCGGCCTTTCGGGCCGCTGGCCTTCACGCGGGCGAGATCGACGCCCAGTTCGCGTGCATAGGCGCGCATCGACGGACTGGCGTGCGCCTTCTTGCCGCCCACCAGTTCGGCCGCGATGTCGGCGGCACTGGGCAGTGCGACCGCGCCGGCGGCCGGCGTGTAGTCGCCCCGGGCCGATTGCGTTGTTGCGGCGGGGGCGGCGCCGGCGGCCGCCACGGGAGCGGCGACCGGTGCGGCGGCGACTGCCGCGGTCGGAGCCGGCGTCACGGCTGCCGCAACAGG
>Ga0123397_124328_pt1 | contig 34385 bp, 23 predicted proteins | sample T10HLNH4metaT_FD_89925 | JGI IMG/M metagenome (GOLD analysis project Ga0123397, IMG submission 89925) | Methane-oxidizing artificial microbial communities from Washington, USA to study methane cycling - T10-HLNH4 metaT (Metagenome... ... | reverse complement strand
GCACGCGGCGCGTTTTCATCGAACTACAGGATCTCTGAACATGATCGAACTGGGCGTCAATATCGACCACGTGGCCACGATACGGCAGGCGCGCCGTACCTACGAACCGGATCCGGTGTGGGCAGCGGTCGAGGCCCACCTGGGCGGCGCGGACGGCATCACCGTGCATCTGCGCGAAGACCGTCGGCACATCCAGGATGACGACGTGCGCCGGCTGCGCGATCTGGTGCACATCAAGCTCAATCTCGAAATGGCGGCCACCGAGGAAATGGTGGGCATCGCCTGCGCGCTGAAGCCGGAAATGGCCATGCTGGTGCCGGAAGGCCGGCACGAAGTGACCACCGAGGGCGGGCTGGACATCGTGTCGCAGGAAGAACGCCTGAAGGGCGTGATCGGCCGTCTGCGCGACGCCGGCATCGTCACCAGCGTGTTCATCGACGCCGAGCCGGCGCAGATCGAGGCGGCCGCGCGCATCGGTGCCCAGGTGTGCGAGGTGCACACCGGTCCGTACGCGCACGCCTTCTACGGCCTGGGCCGCGACCGCGAATCGCAGGCGGTGGTGGTCGAGCTGGACAAGGTGCGCGCCGGCGGCAAGCTCATCCGTGACCTCGGCATGCGTTTCAACGCCGGCCACGCGCTGAACTACGCCAACGTTCAGCCGGTGGCCGAACTGCCGGGCGTGCGCGAACTGCACATCGGCCACGCCATCGTGAGCCGTTCGGTGTTCGTCGGCCTGCGCGAGGCGGTGCGCGAAATGAAGGCACTGATGCGCGAGGCGGCCGGGAGGGCTGCGTGATTTTCGGCGTCGGCACCGACCTGTGCGGCATCGCGCGTTTCGAGCGCATGCTGGCCGGGGACGGTGACGGCATCGCGCGGCGCATCCTCGCCGCGTCCGAACTGGATGAATTCGCGCGTGCGAAGCAGCCGGCGCACTTCCTGGCCAAGCGCTTCGCCGCCAAGGAGGCGCTGGGCAAGGCCCTGGGCACCGGCATCCGCGCGCCGGTACTGCTGCGCTCGATCGCGGTGACGCACGACGATCTGGGCAAACCGGCCTTCGCCTACGACAACACGCTGACCGCGTGGATGAGCGCACGCGGCCTGCATGCCCATCTGTCGCTGTCCGACGAAACCGAATACGCGCTCGCCTTCGTAGTGGTCGAGCGCACGGAGAACATTACATGAGAACCACCCCGCCCGGACCGGTCATGATCGATGTGGCCGGTTTCGAACTGGACGCCGAAGACCGCGAACTGCTGGCCCACCCGTCGGTGGGCGGGCTCATCCTGTTCGCGCGCAACTTCCACGACGCGAAGCAGCTCGTCGCGCTGACCGAGGCCATTCACGCGCTGCGCAGGCCGCCGCTGCTGATCGCGGTCGACCATGAGGGCGGCCGCGTGCAGCGTTTCAAGTCCGATGGCTTCACCCATCTGCCGTCGATGCGCACGCTGGGCGCGCGCTACGAGGCGGATGCGCAGGGCGCGCTGGCCGACGCCCGCGCCGCCGGCTACGTGCTGGCGGCCGAACTGCGCGCGCTGGGCGTGGATCTGTCCTTCACGCCGGTGCTCGATCTCGATTTCGGCCGCAGCGGCGTGATCGGCGACCGCGCCTTCCACCGCGACCCGGCCATCGTTGCGCCGCTGGCCGGGTCGCTGGCGGAGGGGCTGCGTGCCGCCGGCATGAAATCGGTCGGTAAGCACTTCCCCGGCCACGGCTTCGTCGAGGCGGATTCGCATGTCGCCATTCCGGTCGACGAGCGCGATTTCGACACCATCTGGGCCGACGACATCCGCCCCTACATCGACCTCGGCAGGCAGATCGACGCGGTGATGCCGGCGCACGTGATCTATCCGGCGGTCGATCGCATGCCGGCCGGTTTTTCGCGCGCCTGGGTGCAGGGCATCCTGCGTGACAAGCTCTCTTTCGATGGCGTGGTGTTCAGCGACGACCTGTCGATGGAAGGCGCGTCGGTGGCGGGTGACGTGATCGCACGCGCCGAAGCGGCATGGGACGCCGGCTGCGACATGGTGCTGGTGTGCAATGCGCGCGACCAGGCGGTGAAGCTGATCGACGGCTGGCGCCCGGCATTCGACAGCGTGCGCAGCGCGCGTGTCGAATCGCTGATGCCGAAGCAGCCTTACGGCGACCGCACGGTGCTGGCGCAGGATGTGCGCTACCGCGACGCGCTCGCTGCGGTGCAGCGCCTGATCGGCTGACGGAATGTCTGGGGCATGAGCTTCGACGCGAAGGCCTTCCTGCCTACGGTGCCCGAAGATCCGGGCGTGTACCGGATGATAGGCAGCGAGGACGAGGTGCTCTACGTCGGCAAGGCGAAGAACCTGCGCCGGCGGGTGTCCTCCTACTTCCAGCGCACGCCGTCGAGCCCGCGCATCGGCATGATGGTGTCGCAGGTGGTGCGGGTGGACCTCACCGTGGTCAGGTCGGAAGCCGAGGCGCTCATCCTCGAGAACAACCTGATCAAGAGCCTGCGGCCGAAGTACAACATCCTGTTCCGGGACGACAAGTCCTACCCCTACATCAAGCTCAGCAATGACCGCTTCGCGCGCATCGGCTTCTTCCGCGGCACGGTGGGCCGGGACGCGCGCTATTTCGGTCCGCTGCCCAACGCCTGGGCGGTGCGTGAAACGATACAGCTGGTGCAGCGGGTATTCCTGCTGCGCACCTGTGAGAACAGCGTGTTCTCGAACCGCTCGCGGCCCTGCCTGCTGCACCAGATCCATCGCTGTTCGGCGCCCTGTGTCGACCTCGTATCCAAGGAGGATTACGACGAGGACGTGCGCATGGCCGCGCTGTTCCTGAACGGCCGCCACGGCGAGGTGATCGACCGGCTGTCGGAACAGATGAATGCTGCCGCCGAGGCGCTGGCCTTCGAGAAGGCGGCGCAGATCCGCGACCAGATCCGCGCGCTGTCCAAGGTGCTGCACAAGCAGTATGCCGACAGCGCCCGCGACGAAGACCTCGACATCGTGGTCGCCATCGAGCGCGACGGCTCGGCCTGCGTCAATCACGCCATGGTGCGCGGCGGTCGTCACCTCGGTGACCATGCGCATTTTCCGGCCGCGGGGCAGGGCAGTGCGGCCGACATGCTGCTCGCCTTCGTCACCCAGCACTACGCGGCAGGCAATGCGCCTAAGCGCATCGTGGTCAATGCGCTGCCCGAGGCGGACGAGGGCGAGGCGCCGCTGCCCGGCTCCACGCTTGCGCTGGCCCGCAACGAACGCGAGCGCGCCTGGACCGACATGGCGCTGAAGAACGCCGAGATCGCGCTCGGCGTGAAGCTGGATGCCGGCGCCCGGGCGTCGCACCGGGTGCGCGCGCTGGTCGAGGCGCTGGAACTGGATGTGGCGCCGGAGCGCATCGAGTGTTTCGACATCAGCCACACGATGGGTGAGGCCACCGTGGCGTCCTGCGTGGTGTGGATGGGCGGCGCCATGCGCAACAGCGAGTACCGCCGCTACAACATCGACGGCATCACGCCGGGCGACGATTACGCCGCGATGCGCCAGGTGCTCACGCGCCGCTACGAGAAGGTGGCGAGCGGCGAGGGCGCACGGCCCGATCTGGTGCTGATCGATGGCGGCCGCGGCCAGCTGGGCATCGCCATCGAGGTGATGGCCGAACTCGGGCTGGACCTGCCGCTGGTCGGCGTAGCCAAGGGCGAAGAACGCAAGATGGGCGCGGAAGAGCTGATACGCCCGGGCATCGACCAGGCGCTGGTGCTCGGTCCGGAGCATCCGGCGCTGCACCTGATCGCGGAAATTCGCGACGAGGCACACCGTTTCGCGATCGCAGGCCACCGCGCCAAGCGCGCGAAGAAGCGGCTCACCTCGACGCTGGAAGACATTCCGGGCATCGGTCCGGCGCGTCGCAAGCGACTGCTCACCACCTTCGGCGGACTGGCCGGCGTACGCAATGCCACGGTCGAGGATCTGTGCCGGGTGGACGGCATCAGTCGCACGCTCGCCGAACAGATACACCGGCAGTTAAACTAGGCCTCATGTTTACGCTGCCTACCGCGCTCACCTGGGCGCGCATCCTGCTGATTCCGCTGTTCGTCGGTGTGTTCTTCGTGCCCGCAGGCACGCTGGGGCTGCACGAAAAGAACCTGATCGCCACCGTAGTGTTCGTCGTTGCCGCGCTCACCGACTGGCTGGACGGTTACCTCGCGCGCACGCTGAACCAGACCTCGGCCTTCGGCGCCTTTCTCGATCCGGTCGCCGACAAGCTCATGGTGGCGGCGGCACTCATCATGCTGGTCGAGCTGTCGCGCACCAGCACCGTCATCGCGCTCATCATCATCGGGCGTGAAATCACCATTTCCGCGTTGCGCGAATGGATGGCCAAGGTGGGGGCCTCGCGCAGCGTTGCGGTATCGATGATCGGCAAGATCAAGACCACCGCCCAGATGATCGCCATCCCCATGCTGCTGTACTTCGATCCGTTGTTCGGCATCGACGTCGCCGCCATCGGCGGCAAGCTCATCTGGGTGGCTGCGGTGCTCACCGTGTGGTCCATGGTGTACTACATGCGAAAGGCATGGCCGGAGCTGCGTGCGCGCAAGGCGGTTTGATCCCTGTTCAAAAAAGTGCGCACGCAGTGTTGACAGCTTCTCTGGCAGGCCTATAATGCGCGCCTGTCTTGCGGGAATAGCTCAGTTGGTAGAGCGCAACCTTGCCAAGGTTGAGGTCGCGAGTTCGAGCCTCGTTTCCCGCTCCAGGATACAGAAATGGGGAAGCCTAGCTTCCCCATTTTGCTTCACAGCCGGTTCGCCGGCTGCGCCTCAGGCGAGGTGGCAGAGTGGTTATGCAGCGGCCTGCAAAGCCGTGGACGCCGGTTCGATTCCGACCCTCGCCTCCAGGACAATTTGATCGGTGCTCACGTGCCGGTACGCGGGAATAGCTCAGTTGGTAGAGCGCAACCTTGCCAAGGTTGAGGTCGCGAGTTCGAGCCTCGTTTCCCGCTCCAACACCCTGAAACGGGGAAGCGAAAGCTTCCCCGTTTTCTTTTGTGCTGCGCTCGCTGACTGCGCGTGCGTCCCGCCTGTGTCCGTTCCCGCATCGATGTTGCGAGGGGGCTGTCTTGCCCCTGTCGTGCGGCTTGCCCGCATGTGTCCGCCTGTCCGGGCTTATGATGCAGGTCTGATGCAGGGCCGCGTGGCAGCAGCGTGCGCGGCCGGACAAGGAATCCGGTGGCAGACGATCGGTCGGTGCGGCACATCCTCTCATCCAATCTTGCCGGCAGCGGCATGTCGGCGCGGCGCCTTCTGCTGCGCTGCATGGCCCTGCTGGTCTGGCTGCCCGGCAGCGTATTCGCGGCCGGCACGGTCCGACTGGTGGCGGCCGAAATGTCGCCCTACATCGGGCCTACCCACGCGCAGCAGGGCTATGTCGCCGAACTGGTGAAGGCGGCGTTCGAACGCGTCGGCTACCGGGTGGATCTGCGTTTCTATCCCCTCGCCCGCGCGCGCAGCCTGGCCGCGGCCGGGCAGGCCGACGGCCTGCTTCCGGTGTCAGACAGCCGCGCGCTGGAAGACGACTTCGTCCTGTCGGCGCCTTTCCCGGGCGCGAATGGCGGCCTGCTGAAGAAGCGTTCGCTGAATCTGTCCTACCCGCCGGACGCGCCGGGCAAGCCGCTGGACACGTTGCGGGCGATGTCCGGCCTGCGCTTCGGCGCGGTGCGCGGGGCGTCGGTGTCGGCCGCTTTCGATCAGGCGGATTTCCTGAAGCGGGACTACGTCGACAGCGATCTGCAGAATCTGGACAAGCTGGCGCTGGGCCGCATCGATCTGATGGTGGTCGACAAGTTCCGCGCCAGTGATCTGATGATCCTGCACCGGCCGCATCTGATCGGCCAGATGGAGTTCCTGCGTCCGCCGCTGTTCCGCAGCGACTTTCACGTCGCGTTCTCGCGCAAGGCGCCGAATCAGGCAAAATTGCGCGCGGATTTCAACCGCGGGCTTGCGGCGCTGGCCGCCGAGGGGCGTATCGACGACATCCTGCTTCGTCATGGCCTGAGCGTGCGCAAGGCGGCGGTGGCCGGACGCGAGGTGCTCACGATCGGGACCGTGAACAATCCGGACATGCTGCTGATGCGCAAGCTGTCGGATGAATTCGTGCGCCAGAATCCGGGCCTGCGCATCGAGTGGCGCGTGCTCGACGAGAACTCGCTGCGAACCCGTCTGATGACCGATCTGGCGACTGCGGACGGGCAGTTCGACGTGATGACCATCGGTTCATACGAGGCGCCGATGTGGGCGGCCCGGGGCTGGCTGGCGCCCTTCGATGACCTGCCGCCGGCCTATGCCGTAGACGATCTGCTGCCGCCGGTGCGCGCCAGTCTGAGCTATCGCGACCGCCTGTATGCGCTGCCGTTCTACGCCGAAAGTTCGATGACCTATTACCGGCGGGACCTGTTCCAGCGCGCCGGCCTGACGATGCCGGACCAGCCGAGCTGGGCGGACATCCAGCGCTTTGCCGCGACGCTGCACGACCCGGCGGCCGGCGTGTATGGCATCTGCCTGCGCGGCCGACCCGGCTGGGGCGAGAACGTGACCCTGCTGACCACGATGGCCAACAGTTTCGGCGGCCGCTGGTTTGACGAGAACTGGAAGCCCGAGCTCGACAGCGAACCCTGGCGGGAAGCGGTGCGGCTGTATGTCGATCTGCTGCAGCGCTACGGTCCGCCGGATGCGCACCTGAACGGATTCAACGAATCGCTGGATCTGTTCGCCCGCGGCAAATGCGCCCAGTGGGTGGATGCGACCGTGGCCGCCGGCATGCTGTACAACCCGAAGACCTCGAAGGTGGCCGGTCAGCTCGGCTATGCAGCGGCACCGGTCGCCCGGGTACGGGAAGGATCGAACTGGCTCTGGGTGTGGGCGCTGGCCGTGCCCGACAGTTCACCGAACAAGGCGCTGGCCCGACGCTTCGTGCAGTGGGCGACCTCGTCCGACTATGTCCGGCTGGTGGCCGCGCGCGAAGGCTGGGTGGCGGTGCCGCCCGGTACGCGGCAGTCGACCTACGACCAGGCGGCCTATCTGGGCGCTGCGCCGTTCGCCCGCTTCGTCAGCGACGCGATCAGACGTTCCAGCAACCAGCTGCCGGGCCGGAATTATCTCGGCATACAGTGGGTGGGCATTCCGGAGTTTCCGGCCATCGGTCACGGTTTCGGATCCGAGATCGCGAAGGTGCTCGGCGGCGAGCTCGATGTCGACAGCGCGCTGCGCAAGGCGCAGGCCGACATCGCTCGCCTGATGCGCGACTCGGGCTATCTGAAGCCGTAGCGCGGCCGGCCTTGTCCCGGTTGCCCGGGGCTGGGCGCCGGCACCGTGTCAGCCCTCGCTGTCCGGCGGCAGCGGCACGGTCTGCAGCAGGGCCAGTGCCGCGTCGAAATCGTAACGGTGGGTGGCCCGGCCGATATCCTTCAGATGGCCGTGCAGCTGTTGCGGCACCTCGGCTGAAAGCAGCCGGTCGACAAGATCCAGCGCATCGCTGTCATTGCTTTCAAGCAGCGCCTTCAGACGCGCGAGTTCGCTGCGCAGACGTGTGCTCGGCCATACCCGTGCATGACGGTCCAGATAGCTGACAACCGCCTCGCGGGTGGCGGCCAGCGTGGTGCGGGTCTGTTCGGTGATGGTCGTGACGCGGCCGATGTCGGCCTGCTCACGGCAGGCCTGTTCGAGCGCGTTGGCGCAGGCGAGCAGCGCCTGGGCGCCGAGCGAAGCGCAGCTGCCGCGCAGTTTGTGCGCGATCTGCCAGAGCCGGTCTAGATCCATGTCGGCGCGGCTGCGCTGCAGCGCCTCCAGTGTGGCGTCCGCGCTGTCGATGAACAGGCCCAGTATCTTCACGTAGGTGGTCTGGTTGCCGCGCAGGGCACGCAGTGCGGTCGATGCGTCAAGCAGCGGTGCGGCGTCCGGCGAATCGATCGCGCTGGCTGCCGGTGCGCTGTCCGCCACTGGCGCGTCGGTGCCGAGTGCGCGCAGCAGCGCGTTGATCAGGGCGTCGATGTCCACCGGTTTGGTCACGTGCTCGTCCATGCCGGCTTCCCGCGTTTGCGCGCGTTCCGACTCCATCGCACCTGCGGTCATCGCGATCACCGGCAGGCCCTTCAGTGCCGGTCGCTGCCGGATGGCACGGGTGGCCGCGAGGCCATCCATCACCGGCATCTGCACGTCCATCAGCACGCAGTCGAAGCGCTGCTGATCCAGCCGCTCCAGTGCCTCCTGACCGTTGTTTGCCACGGTGACCACCATGCCGATGCTGCGCAGCAGTTCGATGCCCAGTTCCTGGTTGATTTCGTTGTCCTCGACCAGCAGCACGCTGCGGCCGCGCAGCGCGGCGGCGTCGCTGCGCCCGAAACCGGCGCTGGCGGACGGTCCCGGCTGCGCGCCTGAGCGCCCGAACGCGGACGTCAGCGCGTCGTGCAGCGAAGACAGGCTGACCGGCTTGTTCAGCACGGCGGCCAGCGACAGTTCGCTGGACGCCGCACGCACCTCCTCGGCGTCATGCACGCTCACCATGATGACGGTTGCGGGCCGTGATCCCGGTGCCAGCGCCTGCACCTTCCGGGTCAGTTCGATGCCGTCCATGCCGGGCATGCGCCAGTCGCTCACCATCAGGTCGAACGGGGGCTGGCTCGCGATCAGCGCGAGCGCTGCGGTGGCCGATTCCGCACGCTCCGGAGACAGCCCGAGATGGGCGAGATCGCGGCACAGGATGTCCAGTGCGTCCGGGTTGTCGTCCACCACCAGCACCCGCCGCCCCTTGAGCTCGGTGGGCAGCGGGCCGGCGGACTGCGTGCCCTCGCTGTCGCGGCCGAGCGGTACGCGCACGGTGAGCGTGAAATGGCTGCCTTTGCCGGGTGTGCTGCGCACCTCCAGCGTGCCGTGCATGAGGTCGGCCAGGCGCTTGCTGATCGCCAGACCCAGGCCGGTGCCGCCGAAGCGCCGGGAAATGGTGCTGTCTCCCTGGCGGAAGGGCTGGAACAGTTCGCTGATCTGCTCCGCGCTCATGCCGATGCCGGTGTCACGCACGCCAAACTCCAGCGTCACGCCGTCGTCGTCGCGCGCCACCGGCCGGCACGACACGATCACCTCGCCGCGGTCGGTGAACTTGACCGCGTTGCCTGCAAGGTTGGTGAGGATCTGGCCCAGCCGCAGCGGGTCGCCGACGATCACGTCCGGCGTGTCGGGCGCCACGTCGAACAGCAGGTCCAGCCCCTTCTCGTCGGCCTTCAGCGCGATCACCGTGCCCAGCGAGTCGAATACCCGCTCGAGCCGGAAATCCACCTGTTCGAGATCGATGCGGCCGGCTTCGACTTTCGAGAAATCCAGGATGTCGTTCAGGATGCCCAGCAGCGCTACGGCCGAGCCATGGGCCTTGCTGACGAAATTGCGCTGCTTGGGCGTCAGTTCGGTCTGCAGTGCCAGCCGGGTCATGCCGATCACCGCATTCATCGGGGTGCGGATTTCGTGGCTCATGTTGGCCAGGAATTCGCTGCGGGCCTGGGCCGCGCTTTCGGCCGCAAGCTTGGCGCGTATCAGCGCCTGTTCCGCTTCCTTGCGCGGCGTGATGTCGATGGCGAAGGCGATGTAATGTCCGGCGCTGCCGTCCGGCGGCGGGTCGAAGAACACGCCGATCTCGATCGGTACCCGGTTGCCGTCCCCACGCAGCGCGCTGCCCTCCAGACGCAGGCTGCCTTCCGCGCGCAGGCGCTGTTCCATGGTTTTCAGGCCGTCGCGCGAGAAGTCGGCGAGCACGGTGCTGGCCGGCAGGCCGATGATGCGTTCGCGTGGCCGCCCGAACAGCGTGCAGGCCTGGTCGTTCACGGCGCTGAAACACCCGGTTTCGGCGTCTATCCACTGGATGGCGACGCCGGCATGGTCGAGCGCGAACTGGGTTTCCTCCAGCCGGCGGTTGGCCGCTTCCAGTTCCGCGGTGCGGCTGGACACCAGTTCCTCCAGCCGGTTGCGGTGGCGTGCAAGCTCCTCTTCCGCCAGCGTGCGGTCGGTGATGTCGTTCAGCACCGTGATGTTCGGGTCTTCGGTCATCATGCCGCTGATCTCGACGATCTTGACGCTGCCGTCCTTGCAGGTGACCCGGTACGGACGCGCCTTGATCAGGCCCGAGGCCTGGCGCGATGCCTCCAGCTCCTGCGCCCAGCCGTTCAGCACTTCGCTACGATACGTGGGGTCGGGATAGGCGCGTTCGAACCAGGTGTGGGCGTCCGGCAGATCGTCCAGCGTGTAGCCGAAGGTTTCCACGAAGCGCTGGTTGACGAACACGATGCGGCCGTCGCGATCGAACAGGCTGACCGGGAAGGGCAGCAGCCGGATCACCCGCTCGAATCTTTCGGTCGACCGGCTCAGCTCCTCGTTGCGCAGGCCAAGCTGACGCACCATGGCGTCGATCGATTCGGTCAGCCGCTGCAGTTCGCCGGTGAAGCGCAGTTCGCCCAGCACGGTCTGGCTGTGTTCGCCGCGTGCCACTGCGTCCGCATGGCGTTCGACCAGACGCAGCGGCTGCAGCACCATGCGCTGCAGACCGATGTAAAGCGCGAGCGACAGCACCGCATCCAGCAGCACGATGAACAGGATGCGGGCGATCAGCGCCGCCCTCAGTTCTTCATCGACGAAGCGCGTGGTGCCGTACTGGCGGACCTGACCGATCACCTGACCGTCGAAACGGATCGGCTGTTCGCTGACGAACAGACCCTGCGCGTTCAGGTCGCCGTCCACCCAGCGCGGCACGCCGTCGCGGCTGCGCTCCAGCGTGAAGCGGGCGGTATCGAGCTGTACCGTCAGTCCATGCACCGCCGGTTCGCGCAGGCGGCTTTCCATCAGCTTGCGTACCTGCTCGTATTCGAGGTTCCAGGCCGCGGGCGCCAGGCTGATCGCCAGCTGTTCGCTGGCCAGATTCATCGCGCGGTTGAATTCGTCGCGCTCGCCCTGGCTGTAGCTGCGATAGGTCAGCGCGCCGCCGGCCCCCAGCAGCACCGAAACGGTGACCACGATGAGCACGATCAGCAGGGCCGCGATCGAGGTCGGGTTGCGGGCGGCGGGGCCGTTCATGCGGCGGGCCTTCGGTGGGCGGAGCGTGAAACCGGCCGGGGCAGGGTCTGGGCGTCGGGATTCATGGGCGAGTGGCGGCTGACGACCGGCTCCGGTGCGCGGCTGGCCCGGAGCCGTGAATCATCACTACGACCCCATCATTATCGGCGCTTGGCACCGGTTCTTGTGTCTTCTTTGTCACCAGCCGGCGCGGGCCCCTGTCCGCACAGCGCAGCCTGCCACGCCGCCAGCTTGCGCTCCGCCGGCAGGCCGGCGTAGGCCGGGCTGGTCGAGGGCAGGCGGATCAGTTCGAGCGGCCTCAGCTGCGGCGCGATATCGCGCCGGAACAGCCGTTCGGCGGTACCGCCATTGAAGGCGACCCGGCATATGCCCGGGTGGGCCGCGAAGAATTCGACGAAATCGTTGGCCTGCGCGCTGCGCAGATCGATGTCCGCATCCAGGCTTCCCGGGCGCTCGCAGCTTTCCAGCACGTCCCACAGTGCGATGCCAGCGCGTATCAGCGCCTGCAGCCGGGCCTCGTACGGCAGCACCGGGCCGGCGCCGAACAGGGCGCCCATGATGGGCCAGAACTGGTTGCGCGGATGCGCGTAGTAGCGGCCGGCGGCCAGCGAGGCGACGCCGGGCATGGAGCCGAGGATGAGCGTGTGCGCAGTGGCCGGGTCGGCCACCGGCGGAAAGCTGCGCAGTCGCGGCAGGTCAGCGGCCATGCGCCCGGGTCAGCGGTTGAGCGCCGTGGCCAGTTCGCGCCGGTAGTGGCGGACCAGCGCGTGCTCCGATCCGAGCGCCGCGAACAGGTCCAGCAGGAAGCGGCGGCCGGCGTCGTCGTCGAAGCTGCGGTCGCGTCGAACGACCTCCAGGGCCTGTTCCATCGCCTTTTCCCATCTTTCGTCCGCGGCCAGTGCCGAGGCCAGCGACATGCGGGCGGCGAGGTCGCCCGGATTGCGGGCGATGCGGCCCACATAGTCGGTGTCGTCGCCCGAAGGCTGGCGGCGGGCGATGGCGATGCGGGCATACAGCGCCCCGATGCGCGCACGGTCTTCCTGTTCGTAGGGCAGGGCGTCGAGCGCGGACTGCGCCTCGTCCAGCCGGCCGAGCGCGATCAGCGCCTCCACCCGGCCGAGCACCGCCGGCTCGAAACCCGGATCGATCGCCAGCGCACCCTGGAACAGGCCGAGCGCCGCGGTCGAATCGCCGCGGGCCAGCGCGGCCAGCGCTTCGTCGAAAGCGGGCAGCGCCGGCGAGGGCAGCAGCGTGTCCATGAAGGCGTGCAGTTCGCGGTCCGGCAGCACGCCGGTGAATTCATCGACCACCACGCCGCCGACGAAGGCCTTCACGTTCGGGATGCCGCGCACGCCGAAGCGACGTGCCAGTTCCGGGTTGTCGTCCGAATTGATCTTGGCCAGCCGCACCCGGCCGGCGTAGTCGGCCGCCAGCGCCTCAAGACGCGGCGTCAGTGCGCGGCAGGGCTGGCACCAGGGCGCCCAGAAATCGACCAGCACCGGCATGTGCTGCGAGGCGTCGATCACGTCGCGCTGGAAATTGGTCAGGTTGACCTCGATCACGTCGGCGCCGGGGCTGGCCGGGGCGTCTGCGGACATGTGCACTCCTTCTGGATACCGGTTCGGCACGCGCAGCCATCGGTCGCTCGCGTGCGGATGCAATGGTACAGGGGCCGGAGGCCGCTCCGGGCAGGGCGGTCTGCCTGCGAAGCGCAACAGCCCCTAGGGTGGCCGTGCCATAGCCTTTATAATTGACGTTTTGGCCGCACCGTCGCCGGTGCCCGCCGACCATCCCTCCGCTTCCTTCATGGCCCACATCCTCAAGCTCCGCGGCACGCCCGCCCTTTCCGCCGCCCGTCTTTCCCGTCTGGCCGACGCCTGCCGTATCGCAGCGCCCAAGCTGCGCGACCTGACGGCCACCCAGTACTTTTTCGTCGAATGTGCGGCCGAGCCCTCGGCCGAAGAGCGGGCGCGTCTGTGCGCGCTGCTCGCCGCGCAGCCGGCAGAGGCGGTCGAGGGACCGGCGCTGCTGGTGACGCCGCGTCTGGGCACGATTTCGCCCTGGTCGTCCAAGGCCAGCGACATCGCGCGCAACTGCGGCCTGACGGGCGTGCAGCGCATCGAGCGCGGCGTGCTGTACGAGCTGACGCTGTCGCGCGGCCTGCTGGGCGGCGGCGCACTGGACGACGCGGAGCGCGCGGCGCTGGCCGGCCTGCTGCACGACCGCATGACCGAATCGGTGTTCGGCAGCCTCGCTGACGCGGAGGCGCTGTTCAGCCACGTGCCGCCGCGCCCGCTGGTGAGCGTGTCGCTCGCCGAAGGCCGGGCCTCGCTGGAGCGCGCCAACGTCGAACTGGGCCTCGCCCTGTCCGACGACGAAATCGACTATCTGCTCGATGCCTACACGAAGCTGGGCCGCAATCCGACCGACGTCGAACTGATGATGTTCGCCCAGGCGAACTCAGAGCACTGCCGGCACAAGATTTTCAACGCCAGCTGGACCATCGACTACCAGCCGCAGGACATGAGCCTGTTCGGCATGATCCGCGAAACCCACAAGGCCACGCCTCAGCACACCGTGGTGGCCTATTCGGACAACGCGGCGGTGATCGAGGGCGCGACCACCGAGCCGGTGGCCCGCTTCTACCCGGACCGCACAGGTCGCTGGGGCTGGCACGAAGAGTCCATGCACTTCCTGGCCAAGGTCGAGACGCACAACCATCCGACCGCGATTTCGCCCTTCCCGGGTGCGGCCACCGGCGCCGGCGGCGAAATCCGCGACGAGGGCGCGACCGGCCGTGGCGCCAAGCCGAAAGCCGGTCTGGCCGGCTTCTCGGTGTCCAACCTGAACATTCCGGGCTTCGAACAGCCGTGGGAGCGTGTCGACGGCGAACTGTACGGCAAGCCGGAACGCATCGCCTCGGCGCTGCAGATCATGATCGACGGCCCGCTGGGCGCGGCCGCGTTCAACAACGAATTCGGCCGCCCGAACCTCGCCGGCTACTTCCGCACCTTCGAACTGCCCTTCATGGGCGAAATGCGCGGCTATCACAAGCCCATCATGATCGCTGGCGGCATCGGCAACATCGCCGCCCGTGATGCGCTGAAGATCGAATTCCCGGCCGGCACCAAGCTGGTCGTGCTGGGCGGCCCGGCCATGCTGATCGGTCTGGGCGGCGGTGCTGCGTCGAGCATGACCACCGGCACCAATACCGCCGACCTCGATTTCGCGTCGGTGCAGCGCGGCAACCCGGAAATCGAACGCCGGGCGCAGGAAGTGATCGACCGCTGCTGGCAGATGCAGGACGACAACCCGATTCTCGCGGTGCATGACGTCGGCGCCGGCGGCCTGTCGAACGCATTGCCCGAACTGGCCTATGGCGCCGGTCACGGCGCCTGGTTCGATCTGCGGGCGATCAACAGCGAAGAGTCGGGCATGAGCCCGGCCGAACTGTGGTGCAACGAATCGCAGGAGCGCTACGTGCTCGCGATCGGCCCTGAGCGCATCGCCGAATTCGAGGCGCTGTGCGTGCGCGAGCGCTGCCCGTACGCGGTGCTGGGCGAGGCGACCGCCGACGGTCAGCTCACGGTGGCCGATCCGCTGTTCAATACGAAGCCGGTCGACATGCCAATGGACGTGCTGCTCGGCAAGCCGCCCAAGATGCACCGCACGGTGTCGCGCCGCCCGGCCTATGCGCCGCCGATGGACGTGGCCGGCTACGACCTGAAGGACGCCGCCTACCGCGTGCTGCGCATGCCGGCGGTGGCCAGCAAGTCCTTCCTGATCACCATCGGCGACCGCTCGGTCGGCGGCCTCACCGCGCGTGACCAGTTCGTCGGCCCGTGGCAGGTGCCGGTGGCCGACGTCGCGGTTACCAGCGAGAGCTTTTCCGGCTACCGCGGCGAGGCCTTCGCGATGGGCGAACGCACGCCGGTGGCGCTGCTGAACGGCCCGGCCTCCGGCCGCATGGCGATCGGCGAAGCGATCACCAACCTGATCGCCGCCGACGTGCGCAGTTTCGAGCGCATCAAGCTGTCGGCGAACTGGATGGCGGCCGCCGGTCACAAGGGCGAGGACGCCGCACTTTTCGATACGGTGAAGGCGGTGGCGCTGGACTTCTGTCCGGCGCTGGGCCTGGCGATTCCGGTCGGCAAGGACAGTCTGTCGATGAAGACCCGCTGGTCTGACGGCGACACGCAGAAGGAAGTGGTGGCGCCGCTGTCGCTGGTCATCACCGCCTTCGCCGGCGTCGAGGACGTGCGCCGCACGCTCACGCCGCAGCTGCTGATCGACCCGGAAATCGAAACCGAACTGCTGCTGATCGATCTCGGCCAGATGAAGAACCGCCTCGGCGGTTCGGCCTTCGCCCAGGCTTTTGGCGTGGTCGGCGAACATGCGCCGGACGCCGACGCGGTCTTGCTCGGCCGGCTGCTGCCGGCGATCAGCCGTCTGCGTGACGCCGGCCTGGTGCTGGCCTACCACGACCGCTCCGATGGCGGCCTGTTCGCCACGCTGTGCGAAATGGCGTTCGCGTCGCATGTCGGCCTGTCGATCAATCTCGACACGCTGGCCTATGACCCGCTGCTGGTCGATGTCGATTCGCTGGCCAAGAAGCCGGACGCGGTGCGCGGCCGCTTCAACGACCGCACCTTCTCCGCGCTGTTCGCCGAAGAGCTGGGCGCGGTGATCCAGATCCGCGTCGATCAGCGTTCGCAGGTGATGGACATCCTGCGCGAAGCCGGTCTGTCCGGCGTCACCCACGGCCTCGGCAATCCGAACGACCGCGACGAAATCCGCTTCTGGCACAACGCCAAGGTCATCTTCAGCGAATCGCGGGTCGACCTGCAGAAGGCATGGACCGAAACCAGCCACCGCATCGCGCTGCTGCGCGACGACGCCGACTGCGCGCGCGAGGAATTCGCGCTGCTGGACGACAAGTCGGACACTGGCCTGTTTGCGGCGCTCACCTTCGAGCCGCAGGAAGATGTCGCAGCGCCTTACGTCAGCAGAGGTATCCGCCCGCGCATCGCCATCCTGCGCGAGCAGGGCGTGAACGGTCAGGTCGAAATGGCGGCCGCCTTCGACCGCGCCGGTTTCGACGCGCAGGACGTGCACATGTCCGACCTGATGGCCGGCCGCGTGAAGCTGGCCGACTTCAAGGGCCTGGCGGCCTGCGGCGGCTTTTCCTACGGTGACGTGCTGGGCGCAGGCTCCGGCTGGGCCAAGTCCATCCTGTTCCATCCGGCACTGCGCGACGCCTTTGCCGAGTACTTCGCCCGACCGGACACCTTCGCGCTGGGCGTGTGCAACGGCTGCCAGATGATGAGCCAGCTGGCCGACATCATTCCGGGTGCTGCGCACTGGCCGCGCTTCGAGCGCAACCGCTCGGAGCAGTTCGAGGCGCGCTTCACCCAGGTTGAAATCGTCGATTCGCCGTCCATCCTGTTCCGTGGCATGGCCGGCTCCAAACTGCCCATCGTGGTGTCGCACGGCGAGGGCCGCGCGGTATTCGCCGACGCACAGGCGCAGAAGCTGGCACGCGTCGCCATGCGCTACATCGATCACGACGGCAGCGTGGCCAGCCGCTACCCGCGCAACCCGAACGGCTCGCCGGACGGCATCACCTCGGTCACCAGCGACGATGGCCGCGTCACCATCCTGATGCCGCATCCGGAGCGCATCTTCCGCACCGTGCAGATGAGCTGGCACCCGGCGCACTGGGGTGAGGACAGCCCGTGGATGCGCATGTTCAGGAATGCGCGGGTCTGGGTCGGCTGATTGCAGACGCCGGTGAATGCACGACAGAAGGGCCTGCGCAAGCAGGCCCTTTTCTTTTGTGCCCCTTGGTTGAGTGAGCTCATCGCGGCTCCGATGCCGCTGGCGGAATGGCGCAGGGCTGCCGGCGGAATATCCGGAGGGCGCACGGCGCACCGGTAACATGGGCGAAGGCGGGTGCCCTGTTCGTGAGCGCTTCAGTTCCACCGCTTTTGGCCGATAGCCGAAAGATCGCCGGATGCAGGTGTTTCGGGGGAAGCACGCTCCGCACCGGCCGACTTTCTGCGCAGTGGTGAAACGATGAAGATTCTGCTGGTCGAGGACAGCCGGGCCATGGCTGCGGTCATGTCTGTCCGCCTTGCGTCCTTCGGGTATGAAGTGAGCGTGGCCGAGAACGGTGAAGTGGCGGTGGCCCGCTTCGCCGAGGTGGCGCCCGATCTCGTGCTGATGGACATCGAAATGCCGGTCATGAACGGTTTCGAGGCGACCGCGCGCATCCGCGCGATCGAGGCGACCCAGGACTGGGCATGGACGCCCATCCTCTTCCTGACCGCATCCAATACCCAGGAAAACCTGATCACCGCGATCGAGGCGGGCGGCGATGACTTCATCGTCAAATCGGTGCCTGAAGCGGTGCTGCAGGCCAAGATGAAAGCCATGGCGCGGATCGCCGCGCTGCGCAAGCGGCTGTCGGTCGCCAACCGGCTGCTCAGGGAACAGGCCAGCCGCGACGGGCTGACCGGGCTGTGCAACCGCCGTCACATGGACCTGACGCTGGATCTGGCCTGGAGCGAGGCGCGCAGCAGCGGGGCGCCGTTCGCACTGCTCATGCTCGATATCGACCATTTCAAGAAGTACAACGACTACTACGGTCATCTTGCCGGCGATGACTGTCTGCGCACGGTGGCGCAGACGCTGGCTTCGGTGGTCGACCGCTGCAACAGCGAGCGGCTGACCGACGGCGCCTTCGCGGCGCGTTACGGCGGCGAGGAGTTCGCGGTGCTGATGCCCCAGGCCAGCGCCCAGGCCTACGAGCGGGTGGCGCACGGCGTGATCGAGGCGGTGCGCAGCCTGGGCATACGGCACGAGCGCAATGCCGACTGGGGCGTGGTCACCACCTCGGTCGGCGGTGCTTTCGTACCTGCCGCCAACGACGAACTGATGCACGTGTTCCGGGCCGCCGACGAGCGGCTATATGCCGCCAAGGCGGCCGGACGCAATCGCGCCGTGCTGAGCTGAGGCTCAGCCGGGCAGGCGATCGCGCAGCCGCTCCAGCAGCACGCGCAGTTCGCTCTGGCCGTACAGGCCCTTCACCCATTCCGCTGGCCAGACCGCACCGGCGGCACCCAGCAGCGTGCCCAGCACCGCGCCGCGGTGACAGTTGTCACCGCCCAGCCGCACGTTGGCGAGCAGGCCGTCACGCGGCGCCGCCGCATATTTCAGCGCGAGATGCAGCGTGGCCGGCAGCGCGTCCTTCAGATAGCAGGCGGGGCTGAACTGCGCGCCGATCACCTCGTCGTCCGGTCTGCGTTCCGCCCATGCGCGGTAAGGATGGCGCAGCGCCGGGTGCTCGGCCGGCGCGGCCGCCGCCAGCGCCTCCTCCATGGACCGGCCGTGCAGCAGATGGAAGGCGAGGTCCGCGTACAGCGTGGCCGCCGCCGCCGTCTCCGTCCCCTTGTGGGTCAGCGCCACGTGTTCGGTGACCGCCGCCTGCAGCGCATCGCGGTCCTGCGCGTGGAACAGGATGAGCGGCGCCAGCGTGGCCAGCCCGCCGATGTGGATGTCCTCGACGCCGCAGTCCTCGACCTCGATACCCTGACCGTAGTGACGGAAGAAGGCGCGGTGGCATTCCTCGACATAGGTGTCGCCGTGGCTGCCCGGGGTGAGCATGAAATCGACGTAGCGCCGCGCGTAGTCGTCGCGGTCGTAGCGACCGCATTCCAGCAGCGATTCGGCCAGCAGCCGGGCCAGCTGCAGGTTCAGCGTGTTCTCGCCGGCGTGCAGGAACTGGTGGTAGTGGATGTCGCGCGGCCCGCTCCACCAGCGCTTCTGCTCGTGCAGGATGTCGTCGGTCGGCCCGGTGCAGGCGTACTGGCTGCGCCACAGGAAGCTGTCCGGATGCGGGTTGTGCGGCGGCAGATAGCCGGTGATGTCGCCGTAGTCCTGCGGGATGCGTTCGCGGCTGTAGTACCAGTGCACCGGCATGGCCAGCGCGTCGGCGATGAAACCGCCCCACCAGGCGGCGTCGAAGCGTGCAGGATCGATCATCAATGTTTTCCGTCGGTTTGTATCGGCGCGCGTCTGCGTACCCATTCGGCCACCGTGATGCACAGCGCCAGCCAGGCGCTGCCCGAGCACAGCCCGGCCAGCACGTCGCTGGCGAAATGGACCTGCAGCACGATGCGGCTGAGGCCGGTGGTGAGCGCGATCGCGACCGCGATCCACAGCACCGGCAGATGCCAGCGCGCAGGCAGCAGGCGCAGCGCCACCCAGGCGAGCACACCGTAGGCCACCAGCGTGCCCGAAGCGTGGCCGCTCGGGAAGCTCCAGCTTGTTTCGGCCGCGTAGCCATGCTCATGTACAGGGCGCACCCGCTGGAACATCGCCTTCAGGCTCACGTTCAGCAGCGAATTGCCGGCGATCGCGGCCACCCAGGTGGCGGCCAGCAGATGCTGTCTTCGCCACAGCAGCAGCAGTGCGCCGGTCACGCCGAGCGCGGTCAGCGTTTCGGTGTCGCCGAAACGGGTGAGCCGCGCGAACAGGTGCAGCGTATGTGCGTCCAGTGAACGGCTCAGTGCGCCGACCAGCGCATCGTCGAAATCGACCAGCACGCTGCCGTTATTCACCGCCAGTGCCACTGCGGTAAAGCCGGCAGCGCCGTACAGCATGACGGTGATGCCGATCTGCGCCACCCGGCGGCGGCTGTATGCGCCGTTCGCATGCAGGCGCCCGTTGGCGAACTGCAGCGCGGTGACCAGCAGCAGAGCGCTGGCCAGCAGCGCGGCGTGCAGCAGCGGCAACTGGCTGGCGATCAGGGCGGCCAGTGCTTCGGGCGAGGATGGAAAAGGGGGCATGGTTCAGTCGTTCAGGGGCAGGGCGCTCAGTGCAGCCAGTTCGAAGCGGTCATCGGCCGCGCGATAGTCCCAGCGTTCGACCGTGGCGACCCGCCGGCCGTGCGTCCGGCCGGCCCGGATCAGGTTGACCGAATTGCCGGCGTCGCGACGGGTGCGGTGCGATACCGCGGTACCCGCCTGCACCGCCCACAGCGTCCGCTCTCCGTCCGGCAGCCGGCGCACCGATGGCAGATGGATGTGGCCGCCGAGTACCAGATCGGCGCCGGCTTCGCGCCAGCGGGCGATCGCTTCGCGGTGGCCGCGTACCCGGTTGTGCCTCTCGGTGTCGCGATTGACCGCCAGCGGATGATGCAGCGCCACCACCTTCAGCACGGTATCGGCCGGCGTGGCCCGCAGCAGTTCGGCGGTCGCGGCGATCTGCACGGCCGACAGTTCGCCGTCGGAATGGCGCCAGCGGCGGGTGGAATCCAGCCCGATCAGGCGCATTCCGTCGACATCGGAGAGCGCATCGTGCGCCGGGCCGAATGCGCGACGGTAGCGGGCGTATGGCGCGAACAGCCGCAGCGGCAGATGGAACAGCGGCAGATCGTGATTGCCGGGCAGCACCATGCGGTGCGCGATGCCCAGACTGTCGGCGAAGGCGCGGGCGGCGGCGAACTGCGCCGGCCGGGCGCGCTGGGTGAGGTCGCCGCTGAGCAGCAGCAGCCGCGGCTGTTCGGCCTGCGCCAGCCGGCGCAGCGCGGCGCAGACTTCGGGCTTTTCGGTACCGAAGTGCGGGTCGGACACCTGCAGCAGCAATGGGATCACGATGGCCGGGTCAAGCGGTTTCGTCGTCGGGCACGATCAGCGACAGCGCGTCGGGCAGTGCGCGGAATTCGATCGGCGCACGCATCCAGCTCACCTCGCCATCGGTCGCCACCTTGATGCGGCTGCGCCGGCGTCCGCGCCGCAGCACGCTCAGCCGCAGCGATGAAAAGCTGAAGGACTGTACCTCATCCGCCGCCCCGAGCCGGCCGAAAGCGCCGCGCGCCAGCAGCCACAGCATGGCCAGCCGGCCGGTGGGGCGCAGCGCCAGCGCGGCCAGCCGGCCCTGATCCAGCGCGTCGGCGCCGTCGAGGCCGGTCTGTTCGAGCTGCAGCCGGTTGTTGCCGACAAACAGCGTGGACGTATGCAGCGTGCGCAGGCGGCCGGCTTGTTCCATCTCGAGCGTCATCCGGCGATGACCGCGCAGCAGCGTCACCACACCGGCCCACAGCGCGACGACGCGGCTGCGGCCGAACTGGCGCTTCCAGTCCTCGCGGTTCTCCAGCAGTACCGGGTAGAGGCCCAGGCTGGCATTGACCAGGAAGATGCGGTCGTTGACGCGACCCACCTGCACGCTGCGCAGCCGCCCGTTCAGCAGCAGCTGCACGGCGGATTCGGTGTCCGCCGGAATGCCGTACTCGCGCGAGAAATAGTTGAAGGTGCCCTGGGGCAGCACACCGAAAGGCAGTCCGCTGCCGAGCACGGCCTGAGCCACGGCGTTGATGGTGCCGTCGCCGCCGGCCGCCACCACGATGCCCTGCTGCATGCGTGCTTCCTGCACCGCCTGCCAGGCCACGGCCGGCAGGCGACGGCCGTCCTGAACCGGCAGCACCCGATGGCGTCGGCCGGCCTCGCCCAGCAGCCTTTCGATCACCTCTCGCGTATGTCCGGCGTCCTGGCTGCCCGAGCCGGTGTTGAGCACGATGAACAGCGGAGCGTCGGCGGGTGAGCGGGCTGCGGGCATCGGTGTCCGTGATGATGACGATGGCCGCGCAGCCTACGCGGCCCGGGCGCATCGATCAGCCAGCGGATTCCGACACGCGCCGCCGCCGGGCCTCGGCCGCCTGCAGGTGGGCGTGCGCCAGATCGAGCCAGGGCGTGGCCAGCGCATGCCGCGCGGCACGTGCGCGCAGATCGCCGAAGATGTGCTCGGCTTCGGTCGGCGCGTCGCGCTGAAGGTCGCGCAGCATGGACGCGGTGAGCGTGGAGCCGGGCTGGGTCAGGGTGGCGCGGTAGTCCTCCATCCGCGCGGGCGTGGGCGGATGACCGCAGGCGGTGGCGATGGACGCGCCCTCGGCCAGCAGGCCGGCGATCAGTGCCGGTCCGGCGCAGCTGTCCAGGATGTCGCCGATGGTCGCGCGCATCAGGCAGGTGGCGCCGGCCAGCGTGGCGATGAAAACCAGCTTGTCCCACATCGCCTGTTCGATGTCGGCGGATACCGTGTAGTCCGGCGACAGCGCAGCCAGCCGGTCGCCCAGCGCGGCGATGACCGCCTGCTGTGCCGGGTCGCGTGCGCCGACGATCAGCTTTTCGGTGGCGTTCAGGTGGCGGATGCCGCCGTCTGCCTCCAGCGTGAGCGCGAGGTGGGCCACACCGCCGGCCACCCGCGCCCGGCCGAAGTGTGCGTCCAGCCGGTCGAGATGGGCGACACCGTTGAGCAGCGGCAGCACCACGGTGTGCGGGCCGACCGCCGGCGCGATCGCGGTCAGCGCCGAATCGAGGTCGTAGGCCTTGCACGACAGCAGTACGAGATCGAACGGGCTGTCGACTGCGGTCAGCAGCCGCGGGGTCACCGCCACGTCGCCCAGCGGGCTGTTCACCTTCAGGCCGCCCGCCTGCAATGCGGCGGCGCGCGCCGGCCGCACGAGAAAGGTGACGTCGCTGCCACCGGCCTGCAGCCGGGCGCCGAAATAGCCTCCGATGCCGCCGGCACCCAGTATCAGTATCCGCATCTTTCGGTCTCCATGGATGGCTGAGGGACGGTCCAGCATAAGCCGGTGCGGCGCGCGCTGTACGCCCTGCCCGGGCGCGTCCTGCGCACTGTGCCGGTACGCCCGGCGATACATTTGACGCGCTGGGGCGGCCCTTGCTCCGCAGCGACGGTGTCAGCCGGCCAGCTTCTTCATCAGTTCGCGCACTGCGGCCACCCGGGTGTCCAGATCGGGGCTGGCCTTCTTCCACGACAGACGGTCCTGACCGGCCAGCTTGAAGTTCCGGTCCTTCTGCACCAGCTGGATGATGCGTATCGGTTCGATCGGCGGATTCGGCACGAAGGTGAACAGGATCTGCGTTTCGTGGGCATCGATCTTCAGGATGCCCAGCGGCCTGGCGGCGATGCGCAGACGGTGGGTTTCCAGCAGCGCGCGGGTCTGGTCCGGCATCTGGCCGAAGCGGTCCACCAGCTCTTCGCGCAGTTCGCCCAGTTCGTCGTCCTTCTCGCAGTTGGCCAGACGCTTGTACAGCGTGAGCCGCTCGTGCACGTCCGGGCAGTAGTCGGTGGGCAGCAGCGCCGGCATGTGCAGATTGATCTCCGACACGATGTCCAGCGGCTGGGTCAGGTCGCCGGCCTGTTCGCCCTTCTGCAGCGCCTTCACCGCGCTCTTGAGCATTTCGGTGTAAAGGTTGAAGCCGACCTCCTGCATTTCGCCGGACTGCGAATCGCCCAGCACCTCGCCGGCGCCGCGGATTTCCAGATCGTGCATGGCGAGGAAGAAGCCGGAGCCCAGCTCTTCCATCATCTGGATGGCTTCGAGCCGGCGGCGGCCCTGTTCGGTCGGCTTGGCGTGCGCGTCGGTCAGCAGATAGGCGTAGGCCTGGTGGTGGCTGCGACCGACCCGGCCGCGCAGCTGGTGCAGCTGGGCCAGGCCGAAGCGGTCGGCGCGGTTGATGATGATGGTATTGGCGTTCGGGTTGTCGATGCCGGTTTCGATGATGGTGGTACACAGCAGCAGGTTGTGCCTGCGCTGCGTGAACTCGCGCGTCACCCGCTCCAGCTCGCGCTCCGGCAGCTGGCCGTGGCCGACCACGATGCGTGCCTCCGGCAGCAGGTCGGCCAGACGGGTTTTCATCTCCTCGATGGTGTCGACCTCGTTGTGCAGGAAGTACACCTGGCCGCCGCGCTTGAATTCGCGCAGCACCGCCTCGCGGATGAGGCCGCGAGACCACGGGCTGACGAAGGTCTTGATTGCAAGCCGCTTCTGCGGCGCGGTGGCGATGACCGAGAAGTCGCGGATGCCTTCGAGCGACATGGCCAGCGTGCGCGGAATCGGCGTCGCGGTCAGCGTGAGCACGTCGACCTCCGCACGCAGCGCCTTCAGCGCCTCCTTCTGGCGCACGCCGAAGCGGTGTTCCTCGTCGATGATGACCAGGCCCAGACGGGCGAACTTCACGTCCTTCTGCAGCAGCCGGTGGGTGCCGATCAGCACGTCAATCTTGCCTTCGGCCGCTTCCTTCAGCGCCTGCGTCTGTTCCTTCGCGCTCTTGAAGCGCGAAATCTCGGCGATGCGCGCCGGCCATTCGTGCGCCACCTGGGCGAAGCGGTCGCTGAAGGTCTGGTAGTGCTGTTCGGCCAGCAGCGTGGTCGGCGCGAGCACCGCCACCTGCTTGCCGTCGGCCACTGCGACGAAGGCGGCGCGCAGCGCGACTTCGGTCTTGCCGAAGCCGACGTCGCCGCACACCAGGCGGTCCATCGGCCGGCCCGAGGTCATGTCGCCGACCACCGCATTGATGGCATTGATCTGGTCCGGCGTTTCCTCGAAACCGAAACCTTCGGCGAAGGCGTCCATGTCGTGCTGTCTGAAGCCGAAGGTATGGCCCTTGCGTGCCGAGCGCTGGGCGTACAGCGCCAGCAGTTCGGCCGCGGTGTCACGCACCTGGGCGGCCGCCTTCTTCTTCGCCTTTTCCCACTGTCCGGAGCCGAGCTTGTGCAGATGCACCTGGTCGCCGGGCGCGCCGCTGTAGCGGCTGATCTGGTGCAGCTGGGACACCGGCACGTACAGCTTGTCGCCGTCGGCGTATTCCAGATGCAGGAATTCGGTTTCGCCTTCGCCGAGATCCATGTGCATCAGGCCGATATAGCGGCCGATGCCGTGCTGCAGATGCACCACCGGGTCGCCCACCTTCAGTTCGGTCAGGTCGCGCAGGAAGTTCTCGGCGGTCACCTTGCGGCCGTCGCGCTTGCTGCGCGAACGGGCCTGCGACGGGTAGAGCTCGCTTTCGGTCACCAGCGCCATCGGCGGCGCGGTGAGGGCGAAGCCCTCGGCCAGCGGGCCGACCACGATGGCCAGTTTCGCGTCGACGCCCAGTGCTGCGTCGAAGCTGTCGACCGCGATGTTGGGCAGGCCGTATTCGTTGAAATAGTCGGTCAGTGTTTCACGCCGGCCGGCCGATTCGGCCACCACCAGCACGCGCTGGGCCGCGATCAGCGCACGCAGCCGGAACAGCGGGTCGTCCGACTTGCGCTCGACCGCCACGTCCGGCAGCGCCGCGACATCGGCCACTTCGTCGCCGCGGCCCAGACGCACGATGGGCCGGTTGGCCAGCGACACGTGGAACTGCTCTTCCGACAGGAAGAGGTCGGACGGCGGCAGGATGGGGCGGGCGCGCTCGCCCTTCATCAGGTCATGACGGCTTTTCGTGTCGCGCCAGAAGTCGGCGATCGCGTCATTCACCTCGAAATCGAGCGCCACCACCGCGTTGGCAGGCAGATAGTCGAACAGCGTGTCGGTGCGCTCGAAGAACAGCGGGATGTAGTACTCGATGCCAGCGCTGGGCACGCCGTTGGACACATCCTTGTAGATGGTGGACTTGGTCGGGTCGCCCTCGAAGGTTTCCCGGAAGCGCGAGCGGAAGGCCGCCCGCGCCTTGTCGTCCATCGGGAATTCGCGCGCCGGCAGCAGGCGGATTTCCTTTGTCGGAAATACGGTGCGCTGTGTATCGACGTCGAAGGTGCGGATGCTTTCGACCTCGTCGTCGAACAGGTCGATGCGGTAGGGCAGGGCGGAGCCGGTCGGATAGAGGTCGACCAGGCCGCCGCGCACGCTGTACTCGCCCGGTGCCACCACCTGGGTGACCGCGCTGTAGCCGGCCACCGTGAGCTGCAGCCGCAGGCCTTCGACGTCGAGCTTCGATCCCTGCTGCACGAAAAAGGTGTGGGCGGCCAGGTATTCGCGCGGTGCCAGCCGGTACAGCGCGGTCGAGGCCGGTACCACCAGCACGTCCAGTTCGCCGCGCATCAGCGCGTACAGCGTTTCCAGCCGCTCGGACACCAGATCGGCGTGCGGCGAGAACTGGTCGTAGGGCAGGGTTTCCCAGTCCGGCAGCTGGAAGGCGCGCAGGCCCGGGGCGAACCAGCGGATTTCGTCGAGCAGGCGCTGGGCGTCCATCGGGCGGGCGGCCACGATGACCAGCGGCGCGCCCAGGTCGCGGGCAAGCTGGCCCAGGGCGAGGGCCTGGGCGCCGCCCGGCAGTTTCGGCCAGTCGGTACGGCCGCCGGCGCGCGGCCGGGGAAGGCGGGACAGCAGGGAGGGCGATGAAGTCATGAGCGGGCAGAGCGGTGGGGCGCCGGAAAGTTCAGGCGCCGCCGGTGACGGCAGAGGCGGGATTATCGCGGAAACGGCCGGCCTGCTGCGCCCGGCAGACGCTCATTCGTACTCGTCGTACTTGCGTGCGTCGCCGCGCACCCGGTCCGCCGGGTATTTCTCCCGGTTCAGCTGCATCTTCTCGGCCACCGCGGCCGGCAGGTCGATGTCCAGCACGTCGGCCAGGCGCACCAGATAGACCAGCACGTCGGCCAGTTCGTGGCCAACCGCGGTGCGCTTGTCGTCGGCCAGTTCGCGGCCGGTGGGCAGCCACTGGAAATGTTCCATCACCTCGGCGGCCTCGATGCTCATCGCCATCGCCAGATTCTTGGGCGTGTGGAACTGTGCCCAGTCGCGTTCATCGACGAACTGGCGGACGAGGTCACGCAGGCGGTCGAGGCGGGCGGTGTCGGCGTCATGCGGCATGGTCTGTGTCGAGTTGTGGCAGGTGTGCGATTGTTGCAAAACTGCCCCTCCGCGTCGCCGTCAAGACTTGATCTTGCCAATGGTGCGGCGCAGTATCGGCAGCCTCTCTTACGCCCAGATACCCGATGACCCAGGCCAAGCACGAATCCAAGGCATTGGCGCCGCTGATGATTGCGGCGCTGGGCGTGGTTTTCGGCGATATCGGCACCAGTCCGCTGTATGCCTTCAAGGAGGCGTTCGCCGGCACCCACGGTCTGCCGCTGTCGGAAGCGAATGTGCTGGCCACGCTGTCGGCCCTGTTCTGGGCGGTCACGCTCATCATTTCGTTCAAGTACGTGTTCATCGTGCTGCGCTTCGACAACGAGGGCGAGGGCGGTTCGCTCGCGCTGGCCTCGCTGGCGCAGCGCTCGGCGCGGGTCGGCGTTCAGCGCCGGGTGGCGGCGGTGACCGCGGCCGGCGTGTTCGCGGCGGCGATGTTCTACGGCGACGCGGTGATCACGCCGGCCATTTCGGTGCTGTCCGCGGTCGAAGGCATCGCGGTGGTGGCGCCGACGCTGGAACATTGGATCGAACCGATCACCATTTTCATCCTGGTCATCCTGTTCTGCGTGCAGCGCTCGGGCACTGCCGTGGTGGGCCGCTTCTTCGGGCCGGTCACGGTGATCTGGTTCGCGGTGCTGGCCCTGCTCGGTGCCTGGAGTATCGCGCAGACGCCGGAGGTGCTGCGCGCGCTCAACCCCATGTACGCGGCCAGCTTCGTGGCCGAGAAGCCGGGCCAGTCCTTCCTGCTGCTGGGCGCCATCTTCCTCGCGCTGACCGGCGGCGAGGCGCTGTATGCGGACATGGGCCACTTCGGCGCCCGGCCGGTGCGCATGGCCTGGTATTTCATCGTGTCGCCGGCGCTGCTGATCAACTACTTCGGCCAGGGCGCGCTGGTGCTGCGGTCGTCCGAGGCGGTGAGCAATCCTTTCTTCATGCTGGCGCCGGAAGACTGGCGCCTGCCGCTGGTCGCGCTGGCGACCATGGCGACGGTGATCGCGTCGCAGGCCACCATCTCGGGTGCCTTCTCGATCACCGCGCAGGCCACCCGGCTCGGCTATCTGCCGCGCCTGCGCCAGCTGCACACCTCGGACACCGAGCGCGGACAGGTCTATATCCCGGCCGTGAACTGGATGATGCTGGTGGCGGTGGTCGTGCTGGTGCTGGAATTCGACACCTCCAGCGAACTTGCGGCGGCCTACGGCATTGCGGTGTCCGGCGACATGATCATCACCACGCTGCTCATGCTGTTCATCACCACCATGTCGCAGCGCCGGCTCAAGACGGTGCTGCTGGTGGTGCTGGGTGGCTTTCTGGTGGTGGAGGTGCTGTTCTTCGCGTCCAACCTGACCAAGTTCATGGCCGGCGGCTGGCTGCCCATGCTGCTCGGCGGCGCGCTGTTTACGATGCTGACCACCTGGAAGCGGGGCAGCAGCCTGATCACCCGCGAGCGCCGGCGCATCAACATCCCGATGAAGGATTTCGTAGGCGGCCCGCCGCTGGACGTGCCGCGGGTGCCGGGCACCGCCATCTACCTCACCTCGGACACCGAAACCGTGCCCAGCGCGCTGTTCCACAACCTGAAGCACTTCAAGGTGCTGCACGAGCGGGTGTTCTTCCTGCACGTGTCGATCGAGGACGTACCGCGGGTGCCGGACATCGACCACATCGAGGTGCATGAACTGGGCGGCGGCAACTACACGGTGGAAGTGCGATACGGCTTCCGCGAGGAACCGAACATTCCGGAGGCGCTGGCCGCGCTGGCCGATCTCGGACTGGTGCTGGAACCGATGAGCACCACCTACTTCGTCGCCCGCGCCACCGTGGTCGAAGGCCAGGGCAACGACCTGCAAGCCTGGCGGCGCGCGCTGTTCGGCTGGATGATGCGTCAGTCCGAAGGCCCGGCGAACTACTTCCACCTGCCGCCCAACCAGGTGGTGGAACTGGGCACCCAGATCAGCCTGTGACCCGGGAGGGCGACCGCACCGGGAAATTTTCCCGGCCGGTCGCGCCCGGGCTTCCGCCGGAACTGCCGCGCATTGACAATGCCGAACCTTCGGGCTGCCGCTGTCGGCCCGCACATCCTCGCTCCCCACAGGACAAGAAGAATGCGCTACACCCGCACCGCGATGTCGCTGCACTGGCTCATCGCACTGATGATCATCGGCCTGTTCGCCTTCGGCCTCTACATGGTCGAACTGCCGCTGTCACCGCAGAAGCTGAAGTACTACTCGTATCACAAGTGGGCCGGCGTCACGGTGTTCCTGCTGGTGCTGCTGCGGCTGCTCTGGCGCATCACCCACCGGCCGCCCGACCTGCCGGCCGGCATGCCCCGCTGGCAGGTGAAGGCGGCTAAGGCCGGTCATCATCTGCTATATCTGCTGATGGTGATCGTGCCGCTGTCCGGCTGGCTCATGAGTTCGGCCAAGGGTTTCCAGACCGTGTGGTTCGGTGTGCTGCCGCTGCCCGATCTGCTGTCCAAGGACGCGGCGCTGGGTGATGCGCTGCTCTGGGTGCACCGCCTGCTGAACTGGCTGTTCATGGCGGTGGTGGCCGGCCACATCGCCGCGGCGCTCAAGCACCACTTCATCGATCGCGACGGGACGCTGGCCCGCATGTGGCCGGGGCGGCGAGACTGAGCTGAGCGTCGGTGCCGGCTACGCCTCAGCGGGCGCCGGGCGGCACCCAGGCCTGGGCCGGCTCCAGCCGGTAGCTCCAGGGCAGACCGGCGTTCTTCCAGCCATTGGCGTTGCGGCGGCCCTCGACCAGATCGCCCTCGAAGCCATCCACCACATTCCACACCCGGCTGAAGCCGGCTGCCGCCAGCACATTCACCGCGCTGGTGGTGCGGTCGCCGGAGCGGCAGATGAGCACCACATCGGCGTTGCGGTCCAGCCCCTTGGCCTTGAGCAGCGCCTCGACCGCCCGCACGAAATCCGGATTCCGGTGCAGCGTGTAGCTGCGCGTCTTCGGGTCGAAATGGTCGAAGTCGATCAGCAGGAAGGGGATGTTGGCATCCATGCCGGCCGGGACGCCGACATAGCTCACTTCCGCCGGCGTGCGCACGTCGATGAACAGGGTACCGGCCGGATTGGCGTCCACCATGCGATGGGCTTCGGCGGCGCTCAGGTAGCGTTCGAGCACGGTACGGCGATTCTGCGCGACCGCATCCGGTTCGAGCGCGACGGCCGGGAGGCTGGCGCACAGCACCAGCAGGGACAGAAGGCGTTTCATCGGAGCGTCCTCCGCTTCTTGACTGCGTACCCCGCCTCGGTGGCGGGCATTATCAGGCCACGCTGAGACGCGGCTTGCCACGCAGTCGACTGCGCAGCGGGCGGTCGAGTTCGTTCAGGCGGGTGGTCAGCGTGTCCATCAGCGCTTCGCGCGACACCGACTTCGACACGAAGCAGCTGGCGCCGGCTTCGTGGGCGGCCCGTTGCCAGGCCGGATCCTCGATGCCGGACAGCAGCACGATCACCAGCTGGTCAGGCGTGTAGTGCTCGCGCAGCGCGCGGCAGGTGGCGATGCCGTCCATGCCCTGCATCAGGCCATCGAGCAGCAGCACGTGCGGGCACTGCTGGCCGACCAGCAGCAGCGCTTCCTCGCCGCTTTCCGCCTCGCGGATGCGGGTACAGCCGGCACGTTCCAGCGAACGGCGCATCAGGAAGCGTTCGGCCTCGTCGTCGTCGACGATGAGGATGTCCAGCGCGTCCGGCAGTTCGGCATTGCCGCCAGCGCCGTCGAGGCTGCATTCGATCACGCGGCGTGCGGATTCGAGCTGCATGCGGCTGGCGATCGGCACCAGCGTGGTGGCCAGCGCCCAGTCCTTTTCCATCGCGGCGGCCTCAAGCCGGCGCATGGTGTCGTGCAGGTCGAAGGCCTGGGCATGTACCGCCAGCGATTTCAGCGTGTGGGCGGCGCGGCGCAGCGTGCTTTCGTCGCGTTCGCGCAGCGCCTCCTGCAGCGACAGCACGTTGCGCTGCGATTCCTTTTCGTACAGCGCGGCGAAGCGCGCGCGGTCGGATTCGCCGATGCTGTCGATCGAGATCGACGAGGTGCCGGACACCGCGCCGTCCGGCAGCCACTTGCGCACGATGGCGTACAGGTCGTCCTCGCGGAAGGGCTTGGCGAGGTAATCGTCCATGCCGGCGGCGATGCAGTTTTCGCGGTCGCCGTCGTTGGCGCCGGCGGTCAGCGCGATCAGTGGCGTGGCCGGCAGGCCGACCAGCTGTTCGCGGTCACGGATGCGCTTGCAGGCCTCGAACCCGTCCATGCCCGGCATCTGGCAGTCCATCAGCACCACGTCGAAGCGGGCGTGTTCCAGCTGCTGCAGGGCCTGCCGTCCGTCATGCGCCTGGGTTACCCGCAGACCGAACGCTTGCAGCATGTGACTGGCGACTTCGGCATTGACCGCGCTGTCCTCGACCAGCAGCACGCTGCCGGCCAGACGCGGCAGCTTGGGCAGTGACAGCCCGCTGTGGCTGTCGTCCAGCGTGGTGTTCACCACCTTGCACGGCAGCGTCAGCGTGAACGTGGAGCCGATGCCCTGGGCGCTGCGCAGCGCGATCGAGCCGCCCAGCATTTCGGCCAGCTGGCGGGAAATGGCCAGACCGAGGCCGGTGCCGCCGAAACGGCGGGAGGCGGTGTTGTCCGCCTGTGCAAAAGCATCGAACACCCTGCCGTGGTCGCCGTCGGCGATGCCGATGCCGGTGTCGCGGACCGCCATCACCATGCGGATCGAACCGCTGGTCGGGCGTTCCTTCAGCAGCAGGTCGTCGTCGGCGGAATGGGCGCGCAGCGCGATGAATACGCCGCCATGCTCGGTGAACTTGATGGCGTTGCCGATCAGGTTCACCGCGATCTGGCGCAGACGGCCCGGGTCGCCCTCGATCCGGGCCGGGATCGCGTCATCGACATCCAGCGCCAGCGTCAGCCCCTTTTCGCGCGCCTGGGCACTGAGCAGTTCGGTCACTTCGCGCAGCGTGCGGCGCGGATCGAATTCGCTGCGCACCAGATCGAAGCGGCCGGCTTCGATCTTGGACAGATCGAGAATGTCGTTCAGCAGATCGAGCAGGTTTTCGCCCGAGCGGTACAGTGTTTCCAGATAGCGCCGCTGTTCGCCGTTCAGTTCGCTGCGCAGCAGCAGCTGGGCCATGCCGAGCACGCCATTCATCGGCGTGCGGATTTCGTGGCTCATATTGGCCAGGAACTGGCTCTTGGCCTGGTTGGCCTGTTCCGCGGCTTCCTTCGCTTCCTCGTTTTCCTGCGCCACCTGTGCGTGATGCAGCCGCAGGCGGATGAATTCCGCGGTGTTGCGCTGGAAGCGGCGGGCATTGACCACGGCGATCAGCAGGAAGAGCAGGATGAAGCCGCCGAGCACCTCGCGCTCCGGTTCCGGCGAGGACAGGTAGAACACCGCGGTCGGCAGCAGCGTGGGCAGCGCCATGCACACATAGGCCTTCCACATGCCGGTGAGCGAGAACAGGCCGACCGCGGACACCGCGACCAGACACAGCGGCACCACCATCTCATAGGGATGGCCGGGCGGCGGCATCAGCGTCACGCCCAGTGCACCCCAGGTGCAGCCAGCCGCCAGCACGCCCAGCATGAACAGCCATTTCCAGATCAGCGTTTCATTGATGCCCGGCGACACGTGGCGCCAGGCCAGGATGAGGCCGTAGCGGCCGACGTTCACCACCACCATCGCGGCCAGCCACAGCGTCAGTCCGTGTGTATCCACCACCTTGTGCAGCACGCCCCAGATCAGGCTGGACAGCACGATGGCCATCAGCAGCGTGAAGGGCGTGAGGCGATAGGCGAGCGCGACCAGTTCCGCCTCGACCTGGCGTTCCGTACCTTCGTTGCGCGGCGTGCTGCCGTGTGTAAGGAGGGACGTGGGCATGGCGCTGCTCAGGTCGGTCGCATCCGGACCGCGAGGTCCGCTCGGTAAGGGGATGACCGGTTCACGACGACCACGGGGCTTTCTTTAGCCTCAGCGCCACGGCACACCGGCGCAATCACTGGCCGTAGCTCCCGAACTTGGCCAGTACCCGGCTCATTTCCTCGGCATCGAGCAGGCGCGGCGAACCCACCTGCAGCGCGCGCCAGTACTGTTCGCACAGCGATTCGAACTCGACCGCGAGCGCCACCGCCTGCTTCAGGTCACGGCCGCACACCAGCATGCCGTGGTTGGCCATCAGACAGGCGCTGCGCCGGTCCAGCGCTTCCAGCACCGCGTCCGACAGCGCCTGTTCGCCGAAGGTGGCGTAGCGCGCGCAGCGCACGGTACTGCCGCCGAAGCGGGCAATCATGTAGTGAAAAGGCGGGATGTCCGCGCCCAGGCAGGCCAGCGAGGTGGCGAAGGGCGAGTGGGTATGCACGACCGCACCGAACTCCGGTCGGGCGGCGTAGATGTCACGGTGGATGCGCCATTCAGACGACGGCTTCAGACAGCCGCTCCAGCGGCCTTCGAGGTCGACCTCGACCATATCGTCCGGCGCGCAGTCGTCCGGTTCCATGCCGCTCGGCGTGATCAGGAATGCGGAACCGCGGCGCGCGCTGACATTGCCAGCCGCCCCGCGGTTGAGCCCGCACGTTTCCAACCGGCGAGCCGCATTGAGCACCTCGGCGCCGCTGACCTCAGTCATCAGGGTGTGCCCCTGTATTGTGGAGTGAGGCCGATTATCCTGACAACGCCGCGGAATACAAGCGTGTCGGTATGAAATGTTGACGAAGTGCCTGCCGCGGCGCGGCATCATCCGGCGCAAACCCTTGCCGGACAAGGAAGCCGTCTATCTAGAAACCACTTTAAGTTCTGTGGATGAGGGCGTCCGGCCGGCGGCGGTGTCGATCACGCCGCGCTCGGTCACGATGGCGCTGACCAGTGCAGCCGGGGTCACGTCGAAAGCCGGATTGGCGACCTGCCGGCTGTCGTCGAGCACGGTGATGCCGCCTTCGGCGCCGCGCACCACGCGCACCTCGTCGCCGCTGCGTTCCTCGATCGGGATGGCGTCGCCGTCGGCGCACGTCAGATCTATGGTCGACCACGGCGCTGCCACCCAGAAGGGCCGTGCGTGCGCACGCGCCGCCAGCGCCTTGAGATAGCTGCCCACCTTGTTCGCTGTGTCGCCGTTGGCGGCGATGCGGTCGGCGCCGATCACCACCGCGTCGACCTTGCCTTCGCGCATCAGCTGGCCGGCCGCGTTGTCGGCGATCACGGTGTGCGGCACGCCGGCGCGCGCCAGTTCCCACGAGGTGAGCAGGCCCTGGTTGCGCGGCCGGGTTTCCGACACCCAGACGTGGAGGTCCAGCCCCGCCTGCCGCGCCAGGTAGATGCCGGACAGCGCGGTGCCCCAGCCGGTGGTGGCCAGCCAGCCGGCGTTGCAGTGGGTCATCAGATTGATGCGGCCGGTCGCCGGCAGCGCGTGGATGAGCGTCAGCGTGTGCTCGCCGATGGCGCGGTTGGCGGCGCGGTCCTCGTCGCAGATCGCCAGCGCCTCGTGCCAGGCAGCGTCGGCGCGGGCGGAAGGTGCCAGCGGCTGCACCGCGCGCGCGACCCGGTCCAGCGCCCAGGCGAGGTTTACCGCGGTCGGCCGGGTGGCG